>Ga0209489_104265_pt1 | contig 26565 bp, 15 predicted proteins | sample SiratrowhiteBW_FD_187527 | JGI IMG/M metagenome (GOLD analysis project Ga0209489, IMG submission 187527) | Root nodule microbial communities of legume samples collected from California, USA - Siratro white BW (SPAdes) (version 2) | ecosystem: Host-associated > Plants > Roots > Nodule | place... | reverse complement strand
TAATATAAATCTATTATATATTGTGAAAACATTTTGCATCAATTTTGCTACGAAACTTTATATCCAATTTGATTTAAAAGTATGATTTTTTTTTAAAGTTATTTTTGTCTTTTATCATTACGTAAATATTATTTTTTTTTTTATATATTAGGCTATTCTCATTATACTTAAAAAATGTATAATAAAAAATATATACATGTATAAGTTACCATCAGTACATCAATATTAATTAATTTTGTAGTCATATATTTATTATTATTACATTTATTAGGACTATTATTATTATAATCAATAATAAGTATAATATTAATAATATTAACAAAAATATATTATTAATTATAATAATAATAATAATAATAATATTATCCATATTAATAAGTATAATATTAAAATAATATTAATAAAGATATTATTTATATTAATAATAATATTAATATCATTAATAATAATATTAATGGTAATATTAATAATTATAATATTAATAATACTAATAATAAAATTAATAAAAATAATATGAAAAGTAATATTTATTAGAATACTGATAATATAATATTATTACTATTATTAACAATGTTAATAATAATAATAATATTAATAATAATTATAATAACTAAAAGAAAAAAGGTGATTCCTTTTGTAATAATTTTAAAAGAGCAAAGAAGAAAAAGACAATATTATTAAAAAAAAATTATATATAAAAAATAAAATAAAAAATATAAGAAAATATGTTAGAAAAAAAAAACAAACGACTTAGAAACTTTACTTGAAAAGGAAAATAATAAATAGAGATTTTGAAGTAATAAAGGTACATATATTTATTGTCTTAATAAAAAATTAAGAGAATTTAATATAATTCAATATTAATAGTGATTTTGAATACAATAATAATAATAATAAACTACAATGGTTAATTCCTCCACTGATTAAAAAATTCAGAAAAAATAAGTTTTTTTAAGAAAAATGATTATTTTAACATCCGCTTTCTTTTTGATAATCATTTAACAACTCTTTCCAATTATAAAATATTATAATTAGATTATAAAAGTAAAATTAAATAATATTTTTAAAATAAAAAATAATATAAATGATGGTTATTGAATGTTTTTGTATTAGGGTTTCATCTTTAAAACTATCATTTGTTGCCAATTAATGGTATGATCAACTTTTAAAACCCAGATTGACTTTCTGTAACCAACTTTCAGGATGTTTCAGGCAATCTAATAAGTGTGCTGTTTCAAAAGGTAATGTGATTTAAAGGCAAGAAATTATTATTATTCTTATTCTTATTCTTCTTCTTCTTATATATATACATATGGGTGAGTCTGAGATAATGCAGCACTACCAATTCACATCTCAAATGGCCTCCATTTCCTACTTTCTCTCCTTCATTCTCTTCCTTGCTTTGCTTTTTCCAGGTAACAACTCATTCTTTTTCATAAGTAGCAGCACATGTTTTATTATAGTCTAAACTGTTTTTACTCAAATTTGTAACATTATAGGATAAAATCTAAAGTGATTTGCAAACCCTAGGAGTAACACAACATGCATGCATATATATGTGACAAAATTTCATAACATTATACGATGATATTGCAGGCAATGCAATAAAATGTTGGAGCAGGAACTTGGAAATAAAGGAATCAAAAACAGGAAACTGGGCACATGGCATGTCTGAGAGGAAAGTGACGATCACTAACAGATGTGCGTGTGCAGTGGCAGAAGTGAAGCTCAACTGCGCTGGTTTTCAAACCTACAAAGCTGAGAATCCATCAGTTCTAAGCGTTTCTGGTGATGTTTGTCTTCTCAAAAATGGTTCTTCCATTCCTACCAATCAAGCCGTTGAGTTTTTGTATGCATGGGATCCTCCCTTTGCATTTCGACCCATCTCCTTCAAAGCATTATGCGATTAAAACTATCACTATATATTATTTACATTGTTTTTCTTCTTCACTCGTTTTATCAAATGCTACTCATAAAAGTTTACGTGATGAAAACTGCAAATTATATGTAGTTTTGATTATTGTTATTATTATGCAAACAAAAGCATCACCATTGTTTACATTGTCTTTTTCTTCTTCACTCATTTTATTGATCGTATGCTACTGATACAAGTTTAACCGATGAAAACTGCAAATTACATCTACTTTTGATTATTATTATACATCTATAAACATATATAATAAATCATATATATATATATATATATATATATATATATATATATTCCAAAATTAAAAAAATATTAATAAATTTAAATATATACTAATTTAAATGAGTTATTATTTTAACCTCTAATTCACAATTTACATTAATTAGCAGTAATGTGTAATAAGTTATCACAACTTTTTAATATTATAAGAAAACTGCTCATTTCCGATGTAAGTATTTTTTTCCCCTAACATAAATGTTTTATAAATAATCATAGAAAATTATAGTGACTATAATAAAAAATTAAAAGAGTGGTACTTTTGTCTATTTAGATTTCAATTAGTGTTCATTCAATTAAGAAAGTCTAGTGATATTATTTGGTATTATATGTATTATATTCAAAGAACATAATATAAAATAAATAAGAAAGTAAAGTATTTATATTAAAATAATATACTTTAATAAAATAATAATACATTATCATAGTATGTGTAGTTATTGCAGTACAAAAATTAATCATCTTATTTAGTTATTCAACTTTTAAAGATTTCATATTAGTATACAGTTATTAAGTTTCTAAAAATTATGCCCATCGTGTATGATAGAAATATTCATAAAATATTTTAAATGATTTATTCATTTTAATATTATATAAATATTAAAATATATACTATACTTTATTATTAATATATTTAACATCGAAAATGACTTCATATTTAATTATTTAAATTGATTATCAAATATTTGTCTGTGGCCTATTCACTCTACAACATAATGATGAATATAAAACATTTTTCATATAATTTAAATATTGAATAATCTTTTAAACTAAAATAATAGAGTTTAAAATTACTTTTCTATTATTATTAATTTTAAAAATATTAAATTTATTGTATTGAATTTATAATTACCCTTTAATATAATAATATTTTTGTCCATATATTTCAATAAACTTTATTAAAAATTTCTAATGATATTATTAGATATTATATGTTGTAAGTACGATATAATAAAATTATATAAAATGAAATTAAAAGCCAAAATAAAATATTTTTATTTAAATTAAAAGTATGTACTTTAACTAAAATAATATAATATGTATAATTTAAGCAATACACTTAATAGTCTTTTTTTTCCATCATTAAATATTGTTATACACTTGAGTTTATATTAATTGTGCATTATATAAGTTTTGGCATGATTGAAACGGCTTTGCCCTTCCAATAATATTACACAAATATTAAAACCATGATGTATATCAGTTATTCATATGTTTAATAACAAAAAATAGTTTATTGGATGAAAAATATTTAAATAATTTTAAAATATTTACGAGGGACATATTCGCTTATACAAGTTTTTCATATAACTTAAATATAAGAGTATGAAAACTTTAAATTAAAATAGTATACATTGTATAGAATTTTAAATGACTTTTCTATTACTATTACTATTAGATGTCAAAATGATTAAATGCATCATACTAAATTTAATATTATACTTAAATTTAAATGTTGATGTAATTTTGAAACATGAATTGACAGAGGATCAATCATTTTACCACAATATTTATAAAAAGGAAGGGTTATACAGATGAAAAGTTGTATAGAAAGAGCAGTATAAAATGTAATGTATTGAATAGTCAGAAAGCTTTCCAAATTTGACATAGCTGTCATAGGATGTAGTCAAAACTTAAACTTTTCAAATTCTGCAGTTTCTAACACAAATGTGTTTTGGCTTGTAATGAACTCCTTCATTGGATCGTGGTTCTACTTATATTGAGTGACAATGAACACTTTGTCAACAACAAATCCATAAATACCATCAAAACAAGATCATAGGAGGGGCGTGTAAATTTCTAAAATAAGACCTTGTTCTTCTCGGCTATGGTTGATTCAAAGGTCTGTCACTAAAACCAGGAACCACTGCAATTTATGACGCAGTACAAAATTCACATACAACAGAAAGCAGAGGAGTCAATCAAAAAGCTTCATCATTGGCCATTCCACTAAAGAAAGTTGGAGGAGGTGCTGGCAATAATGTTGAGTTCCCCCAGTTGTTGTTATGCCAATAAAGACATGACTTTCCCTGTTAAGGTTTCAAATTGCCCCTTATAAGGCACACTGCCATACAACTTATATGACACATTGAAATGGCCAAGAATTCAGCTATTATAATTGTTATTTAATTTAAACTACATTGTCATATACATCTATTGAAACTGGTGAAATCAAGAGCATAAATTTTATAGGAAACGGGCAAAGATAATCACTTGGTGCAAAGCTAATCACCAACATTCAATTGAAACAAAAAGAAAGAAGATTAATGCAGAGAAGTTGGATCAAGTCTGTTTTCGTGTAGGAAATATGTTACTGTAGCAATACAAAAGTAAATCTAAAGAATGCAGAACTGTAAAGTGCCTGTTTATCTGGAAACCCTAAAGAGTTGAACTCACTACCCTGGTTAATGTTAGCATGCTAAAATCAGGTTACATTATTAACCAAAAGAGGATTTAGTGAAACATGATCTCCCATGTTAAATTACTTTTTCATCTATTAACTTCAGAACATAATATCACCCATACAACCAATCAAATAATCATTAAGAATACAACCTCAACGTGTAAGCTTTTGTCATGGTGTCATCTTTATGCATGAGTTGCCCTGGGCCTGAAACAATCAATATGGCACAATCCAACTGATCTCACCATGTCCCCAAAACTGCAGCACAATACAGAAAAATTGTAAGGCATAACATTAGCAGAACTGACATGAGAACATCAAATGTGGTTTGTAACTGACCGGTCAATGCTATTTCTTGCTTTCTCAGGAACTTCTGCTCCGTTACATGCTTTCTCAGAGTGATCTATACTCTTTCTTGATTTATCTTTCTTATCAGCTCTTGACTTTTCTTTATGGTCTGTGCTTATCCTTGGCTTTTCTTTGAAGTCAAAACTTCGTCTCAAAGTCTCCCTTAGATCCATGCTGAGTCTAGGTTTCTCTCTAAAATCAGTGCTGCTCCTAGGTCTGTCCAGTTGATCAGGAGCCGGTTCAGATCCAGTTTTTTGATACGGTGGCCTCTCAATAGCCAAAATAAATTTCTTGAGGTGCTTTATATATTCAGGGTAAAGCTCCAGGTTACAATGATTTCCTCCTTTAATCCATAGGGGTTCATACTTTTGTATGCAATGTTCCCAAAGTTGCTTCCCGTGGGAGCAATCTACTACATCATCAGCTGTTCCCTGAACGATATATATGTCAACACAAAAGAAAAACCATCTTATTATATATAAATTGGCTTGAAAGATGAAATTGATAGGTTGATTGCATTAGGCTACTAACAAAACAGTTGACCAATTAAAACACTCTTAACCACCACCATGTTCCCTAGCATCAAATTTAACTAAGCAGCTAAGTGTTCATTTAAATAAGGTGGATCTCAACCTGATAGCCTAGTTGTACATTAGGTATGCATATAGATTTCAGAATAATAGTTCCCACATGAAATATTCAAAACTTGTTTTAAGGTATTCAAATAACCAAATGTTGACAGATCACTCCAGAATACTCATAAGGATACGAAACTTCATTTTATATAACAGCCAAGTCAGTTAATGAAAAAAGAGTCCTTAAAACTATGTCAGATCCAAAACCATCAAGTTGCCATTCCATAATTACTTCAAATTATTATTCCCATTCCGTTCAATACAATGGCACGTTCTATTTAATACTATAGCATGCTAGTTTGAACTGAGCAGACTCACATGAATTACCAGAACTGGACACCTGACCAAAGGGATTTTATCAATGTTCTGCACAAAAAAACATCATTAAATTGCAGCAATGGAAATCCATGTGTGTGAGGCTCAAATTGAACAATGTAACAGACCAATTTATTTAGCAATGATAGATAGAGATAAAACCTTATAAATGTCAAACCAATATGTCCGCTTCACGGGATACATGACTCTAAGACCAGATAAGATGGGACTGTGGAGAATGACAGCCCTAAGGTTTGGTAAACGCGTAGCCAAATCTGTGGTGGGTCCACTGCCGACAGATTGGCCATACAGAATAATGTCTTCCTCTTTTGCCCCATACATTTCTACCAGACATTTATATGCAGCTTCTATATCTGCATACGTGTTCTGCTCACTAGGCTGTCAAAAAAATAGCACCTTCTTCAAATCACTCCCATTCCAACAAAATATTAAGCTACCCTGAGATTATCTACACATTCTAGCACAAAAAACATTGAAGAATAATAGAATGGTGTAAAAAAGAAACGAGGAAATATAGCAACCTTTTGTTTAAAATGAATTGAATGACTTTGATTGCTGGTATAATTTTTAAGGTAATAGTTGTAAAAGTCAATAAATTTATTATACTGATTAAATGACAATATAAAGCAACTCTTTAAATGATTGGTGCGTATACACTATTTACTTGTTTAGATTCAACTTTTTGTTCTATAGCAATTCAACTTAAATCATCTACTTCTTTGGACTTTACTTAAGTGAATATGTTATCCTATAACTAAAAGTTCGATTCATAATTCTTTAATTACATCATTCTTAACAGCATTCCACTTTTTATAGGATTTAAAAAAGAAAAGAAAAACTATCAAATAAGGAAAACTCTTAAAATTTTAAAAAACATACATCTCAGTTCAATTGATTAACAACGTTACAGCTAAATCACACGCTTACTATTTCAAGAGGAATCATACATAGCTCAACAAACCCATATGATTAAGAATCCGTTTGGAAACAAAAAAATAAAATAAAATAGAAGGACTTTTAAGAACTTCTCTGTCAGAAAAAAAAAAAAAAAAAAAATCAGTATTTCAGATGAAGAAGATTTCAGAAGCAGATCCAAAATTATTAAGCAGAGAAAATCGCTTACCTTCCCAGAAGACTGACCGTACCCAGAATAGTCATAACTGCAAAAAAAAAAAAAATGAAAAATTGGCACTGTGAATCAACAACGTGACATAACATTAGAAGCAACTACAACAACAATAGTAACATAATCTAATGTATGTGAGGTGAGTAGTGACCATAAGAGGTTGACTCGGAGGTGGTGACTCAGCTCGGAGAACAACTCGTACATCTGACCCAGATCGGCGGCGTTGCCGTGGGAATAGAGGAGGGTGGAGGAGGCGGAAGGGTTTGCAATGTAGATGGCAACGATGGTGTTCCCTCGTCTGGTACAGAGCTTCAAAACGTCGACGTTTTCTCTGGTGGCCACCCCCGTGATCTTGAGCTTCCCCGTGACGTCATCGACCCCAACACCGTAGGACGGCGGATTTGGGGGGAAAAACGCGAACTTGGCCGCCATGGACGACGTGACCGCCCCCATTAGTTAATAATAATTATCTGTGTTCCCAAGTTTGGAATCAAGTTGGAAAAGGAAGAAGAGAAGGCACGTGTGATGTGAGTGTGGGGGTGATGATGCTGATGTTTAAGAAGGCCTTGTGACTGTGACACTCATGCACACTTCTCACTGTCTGACACGTGTCACTTTCGGAGGGAGGTTTTGTCGTCTCTTTGTAACACGTCAATTGCCATAACCATTTCAAGATGATGAAGAGATGAATCTGAAGGGACCAGGAATTGGGAAAGTGATTCTCTTATTTATTGATGGAATCATTGATTGTTAATTGTGGTTTGGTTTGTGATAAGGGCTATGTTCTTTTCTATTTCCATGTAATGATGTGTTTCTCACAATCTTTATTTCAAGATAGGGGTTTTAGTTCAATCATCCAAACTAGTAATTAAAATATTGATAGTAAGATATTAATATTAATTTTCTGAGGGCACACTTTAATTTCGTAGTGAGATCATTTATTTGTAAAATTGATTCTAATTATTTTAATATTAACTTTATGTAGTTTTGTTTGATTTTTGTGATATTATATCAAGCCTCTTGATAAGATATTATCGATTAAATATATAACGTGACCTAATTTGTAACACCTCTATGTTATATACCTAATCAAATAAATCATATATCTTCATCAAGATCCATATATTATGATTTTATAAAATCAATAATTTCAATTCTTTATTTATAATTTATATATATATATATATATATATATATATATATATATATGTGTGTGTGTGTGTGTGGACATATGAAAGGTGGAATTTTTAGTTCATTTGGACTTATACACTTTATATGCATATTAGACATTCATCATTCTCTACCATATTAAACAAAATATAATAAAAGTATCAACAAAATGTAGACAAGATAACAAATATTGAATAGACAAATTTAAAAAAAAAGTTATATTAGATATATTTCGCAAGAGAATGTGATCTTTGTTTATATCAATTGTAAACTTCAATTTCACCTGTTAATGTAAATTTATTGTGCAAACAATTGTACACCGACATTGTATACGAGTAATGTTAAATTCTTCTAATCTAACGTATTAATTTATATGTTTTAGACTAATCAGAATTATCATATAACATTTTAATATTCATGTTTGAACCATATATCTGTGTATAAATATTTATAATCTTTTCAACTCATACAACTAAAAACAAACATACTAAATTCAATATGGTCCATCAATCAAAATAATTTCTGATAAACAAACTTAATTAAAAAATATCTTAATTATTTTTGGGTATGAATTCATTTGGTGAATCAGGGTAATTGAAAATCTATTGGATGAATAAATTTAGAATTAACCTTAACCTTTTGAATACTAAGGGCCAACAAATTTCTATAATTTTCCCAAAACGAGAGACAAACTAACCAAATTATTCATTTTTAAAGTTAAAAATGCACCAAAACTCACATGTAAACACATGGATTGCATATTATAACTAATGTTATCAATTTGAACACGTCGAAATCAATAATGATATAAATACAACTCATCAATTTTCATAATCTCAAGCAAATAATCAACAATTCCAGTAACAAAAATATTATATCAATCAGATTAAATTTATAATAGTCTTCCCTTACCCAAAAAATTGTTTGGAATTCAAATTATAAGAAAAAAAAAATGAAAACTCTTCACAATCTACATAATTACAAGTCTGCCATCAAATCAACCAAAAACATAAATTTAAAAAAGTGTATTACAAAAATCAAAATTATTAACTAATACGATTGAATATAAATTATTAACATATCGAATCAAGACATTAATAATAAGTAGAACATAAAATAAAAATAAACTTACTCTAAAGTAAATTAGACTAAAATAAAAATGTTTTATATCTTGTTACTTTCTAATTGGTAAGACTTGTTTGTAAGAAATATGAGAATTGATTTTAAAACGAAAGAAAAGATTAAGAAGGATTTGCTTATCAAAAGAACAATTTTGGGTGATGTAAATGAAACTGGTTTTAGAAAAGAATGAAAATAAAGAGAAAGAGGAGAAATGAGTTTTGGAGCCACGAGACCTACAACCTTCTTCCACGTTAAAAGTTTTAATCTAAATTGTTGGATTAGCATTATTTTATTTTATTTTTGAATGAAGAGATTAAAAATCTCAAATTCATTTTAGGAAATCAATATTATGGTATAAAAAAAATAAAAACTAAAACTACTTGACAAGTAAATAATCATAAATTATATTCGGAAACATTTTTTTTTACCCAATGATATATTTAGATATTTTTTCTATAAATATTTTTAGAAAAAATAAAAAAGTGTAAGTTTAAATTAATTCATGTACAAATTAAAAATAAAAAATTTCTAAACTTTTACAACTTAACTTAATTATGAATGAAAGTAATTTTAACTTATAAAATATATTTAAATAAAAAAACATTCATTAAAAAAAATTTGAAAACATTAAAATTTGTGTTTTATCTTTTACCAAAATTTCTACACACTGTTTAAAACTATCCTGTCTGAAAAAACTGTTGGTTTTTAAAGTTTCACACATTAAATCTTTGCTCAGTTTATTTATTTTCTGGTCAGACAAGTCAGTTAAATCCACTTTTTTTCACATGATTTCTACTATTCACCCACCCTCTGACTTTTTCAAGTTAATTTTTAATTAGGATTATAAATATGTCTTGAACACGTGGATCACAACACACATTCTATTATCATTAAAAAAATAAGAGGAGGTTGTGTATTTTAAGAGCATTAAAACATATTGAAGTAAAATGTAGAAGCATTAAAAGAAGTTGAAGAACAATAACTCTACGAGACAAGAATATGAACTCAGTCTCATTATTTTGATGCCCTAATTCATAATATCATATAACCCTAGTTGGCAGCATAATATTGATACATATAATTTTAGTCTAAAGTTTTTTGATTTAAAGGTTTTGGCCCCACATTGCAATTATATGTTTCCACCACCATAATCACATATTAATATTATAGTACCAGCTACTTACTAAAATCGGTTTAAGACATGACCTGTCTCACAACATTTTTTTTGTCCTTTGTTGTTGTTGCTGCAATTAACACACAATCCAGCAAAAGTTCTTACATGATTCATGAACACTTGTATAAAAAAAAATTAGTTTTAAAAAAAATACAAACTAATGGGGTTTTAATTTTATTCAATACAAGAATTCAAAAATAATTTATCATACAAAATAAAAATTATGTGATTGTATAAAAACTAAGAAAAAAATCCAGAAATAAAAAAAAAATGTTGGATGAGAACTCAATCAAGAACATCAAAGACATATTATTACTTTGAAGGATCATCATGATTTTGAAGAATGTGGTTGAAAACTCAGTGATAAGTATAAAGAGCCTTCATTCAAAGTTTCCACCTAACACCAATAATTAAATCAAAACTATTTGTTTGTGTTACTCCAAACCATTATTTTGTACACAATTTATTTCATCTTGTAAAGGGAAATTATTCAAGTTGATAATTGGTTTCAATTTTCCAGAAACTTTGTTTAAAACTTAATGAACATATTTAGACCATTAATACAAAATATTAACAAGAAAAATACATTTAAAAATTGAGAATAAATTATTTAAATAAATAAATAACATTTTCATTTATTGATTTTAATACAATGTATTAAATTTATGTTTACAGTCAAATGGAGATTAACTGATTTTAAACCATGGTAGTATTTTTTTTTATCTGCGTGGTACACATGATTATTTCATAATTAAAATTTATAATAGGTAAACATTTGAAATATATAAATTACATTTTTCGTTTGTGAATAATTTATATTTTAAAACCGAGGCTACACCCTTATTTATTTGTACTTACTCTAGTATTTTTTTTTTTGGGGGGAAATTTATATTTTTATGTATTATCATTTGTTTCGAGAAATACATAGAAAAGAAAATTTTAAAGTTATCCCCATATGAAGGTTCTTGAACCATGTTCACTTGATGAAAATATTTGGAGGAGACTGCTCAGTACAAAGGATCACAGTAGGTTCAACATATAATTTTTAATACTAAATTTCTTTTATAAAATAAAATGTTGGTAAAATGTAAGGGTTAATGCGAGATTGATACATAATGTGGTGTGAACCATTTAAAAATACTCTAAAAAATGAAAAAAGAAGTTAGGATAAGGATGACATAAAATCATTTTGTTTATAGTAATCATAGGAATATGTTCACATCAAAACAAGACACTGGAAACAACATGTACCAATCAATTCATAAGGTTTGTGAAAAGTTACCTAATTTATACGGAATTGCATAAATAATTTCAAATTATAGAAAGATATTTTTTTAAAAAAAATGAAAATACGTATACAAACTAAAAACATATTTAATTAAATTTATTGTTGAATGCAACTTATTTGTGTGCCTTGCCTTCTGCGAATAGGAAGCTGGAACTTCACACAAAGCAAAGTAAATTTTGAAACAAATCCTAATACCAACCAAAATGGCAAATTCGTCACAATTTCGGGTTCGATCAATAACAGAGAAAAAAAAAACGCAAACATAAAGTTAATTCAAATAAAACATAAACATAGAACAAAATCATATTTATTATAATTTAAATAAAGTTAATTAAGATAAAATGTAAATTATCCAGATTAGATATATCAATAAATGAATAATTTATTACTCATAAAAATTCAAAAGACTTTATCTTTCTGTCACCCTCACAATCCGAACGTTTCTACCTCTTTGGGCCCATAAAATTTCTCGAGTCTTGGCGTTCAAACAATGTTCAATTTTCCCTTGTTTCTGTTTAGTAATTGGAATCTTCGTTAATGATGCATTAGTAACAACAAACCTACCTAAAAAGGTTTCAACTTCACAGCATAGAATTGAATTTTTCATCCCAAAAGACGTTATCAAAAATTATTTTGATTAATTATATGTAAAAAGTCTTGGGAATGGTTCAAAATAATTACATTTATAAAAGTTAAGAATTTTTCAAATTGTTTGTAGTTTCTAATTAAAAAAACTGATGGCTTCCCTAATCATAACGTTGAACAATGATGTTAGAAAGTGGATCAAGGAGTGGGCCCACCAAACAGCAGCACTACGCTCCGTCTGATCACAATTGTCCAGCATTATCAGCCGAACGATGAACCCCCATATGCTTCTATAAAAATTGAATTATTATAATAAAAAAACTCATCATACACTAATTCTTACATACAGAAATTTGTGAATTGGTAAAAATTTCTTCCTAATTTAAATTATAATTAAGGACCATTTTTTCACCAAATTGTACTCCTGGAAATGTAATCATGGCTTTTAAAAATTTTGGTAAAAAAAAATACAAGTTAACGTATAAATAAATACCTATTTTGTCTTTAAAAATGATATTTTGATAACTATTCATAGGTAGGTAATAGCATTAACAATGGAACCAAAACTAAACTTTCAAGTAACCTTGCAATTTAGTCACTTAAAAATTTAAAATGAGTAGTTTAACAAATGAACGGTTAGCGATTAATCATGAATATGAAGGTGGTGAGGTGGCGGAAAGTTAGGGGTTGTATTGTGGATGCGTTCGCAGCGGAACACAGAAGGGAGTGGGATAAGTACCACACAGTAATAATGATTATTGAATTTTATGTTCCCTTTGTCAAATGGTGGCAAAGTAAATGAAATCCAACCAAAGAGAGAGACTCTAACAGGGACCAAACTTCCTTCTTTCATGTTCTTCTCACAATCTCAATTCTTCAACCTCTATCAACTTTTTCTCTCGTCAATGGGACTGCTTGGTTCCAAAATCCGAGGTAATTCTCTCTCTTCACCCCCACCATAGTTCCATGCTTAAAAACACAATCTTTTTGCGCGATTTACATCATCTGGGGTTTTGGGATCTTTACCATTCTGGATCTTGATCTGGGGTATCACAAATTTTAGCTCCGGAGTATCGGTGATTGACAAAATCAGGTCTTTTCTTTGGTTGGTGTGAGGGTGTGGAATAGATGTTTGAATCTGAAATTTTGCTTGATTTGGGGGTTTGGAAGAATTAGATAGATAGAGGACATGGATTGCGCAGGGCATTCTTCCAAATCAGGGTCTGGTGTTTGTGTTGCTCAATCAGTAGAAAATGGAGGGTTCGGTGGAGATGGGAGGTGCTGCAAGCAAGCTTCCCCTCCAAGGAGTGGTGGGTCCAGGAATACTAGCCCTTTGGGGCGGGGAGGGTCGAGGAACACGAGCCCTTCGCGGCAGAAGGTGGTTAAGACCAAACCAAGGGGTTTGGATGAGGAAACCCTTGCCACATTTGGTAAGGTAGTTCATGCTGATGTTCAAATGGAGGATAATATATGGGCAATGTTGCCCGAGGACTTGTTGCATGAGATCCTAGCTAGGGTGCCACCGTTTCTAATTTTCCGGCTCCGATTGGTTTGTAAACGGTGGAATTCTCTGCTTCAAGATAGTAGTTTTCTCAAATTCCATTCCAGTGTGCCATCACATGGGCCGTGTCTCCTTACATTCTGGAAGAACACGCAGATCCCGCAGTGTTCGGTTTTCAGCTTGCCGTTGAAAACTTGGTATAGAATACCATTCACTTTCTTGCCTCCATGGGCATTCTGGCTAGTTGGCTCTTCTGGTGGTCTTGTTTGCTTTTCTGGGCATGATGGGCTAATGTTCAAGACCCTGGTGTGTAACCCTTTAACTCAAACTTGGAGGGCACTGCCTAGTATGCATTACAATCAACAAAGGCAACTGATATTGGTTGTTGATCGGGTGGATCGGTCATTCAAAGTGATAGCCACAAGCGATATTTATGGTGACAAGTCATTGCCAACTGAAGTTTATGACTCAAAGATCGATAGTTGGACAATTCATCAGATTATGCCAGCAGTTAATCTCTGCTCTTCAAAAATGGCGTATTGTGACTCCAGATTGTACTTAGAAACCCTTTCACCGCTTGGTCTGATGATGTATAGATTAGACACAGGTCACTGGGAACATATTCCGGCTAAGTTCCCTCGATCTTTGTTGGATGGTTATTTGGTTGCTGGTACTCAAAAACGTCTTTTTCTTGTTGGAAGGATTGGCCTTTATAGTACTCTACAGAGTATGAGAATCTGGGAATTGGATCATACCAAATTCACGTGGGTGGAGATCAGTAGGATGCCCCCGAAGTATTTTCGTGCTTTGTTGAGATTATCAGCGGAGCGATTTGAATGCTTTGGGCAGGATAATTTAATCTGCTTCACGTCTTGGAACCAAGGGAAAGGCCTTCTATATGATGTGGATAAAAAGATCTGGTCTTGGATTGGTGGGTGTGCTCTTCAGTCATACAACAATCAAGTTTGTTTCTATGAGCCGAGGTTTGATGCTTCTATCTACTAAGCTCGAGTCTTGTGACATGATGTCAGTTCTACATCAACATTTACAATGATTTTCTTGACGTATGTTCTTTGCAATGACATTCTCTCTGACCATTCATAATGTTATTCCTCACAATGGAGCTGATTTTCTTCATCAGTAAAATGTCTTACTAGCTGTAATAAACAGCATGCCTGACTCTGAATACTGGTTCAGCTCCATAGACAGATTTTTGTGAATGGAATTCAAGATGATCACTGCTGAAGGGAAGATTTTTGAAAAGGGGTATGCAGGGAAACATTTTTTTGAAGACATTTTCTTACCTTACCAATTGGAGATGCTTAAGGGCATTGAAACTGTGCATCCTAAATTTTAACTGCTTTTCTGCTGGACGGCTCACTGGTGTAATGTAAATCTTTTGAAGCTTGTCTTGAAACATTGACCATATGTAACTTTCTCGTGTAAATGGATTCTCCCAACCTTTGTTTTTTTATATCATGAAGAGAATGGTTAACTTTATAATATGGTCTTGATCTTGATCAGATTATAGAAAATGATCTTGTTATTTATCTATAATATTGTTCTAGTTTCTAATGCCTAGGGAAAAAACTGTTTAATATTCAAATGGATGCTAGAGTTACTATATTTCTTGCAGTCATTGTTCTGTCTGTTTTCATAGACCACTCCCCATCTTTCCTCCTTGCAGGGCATCGAGTAGCACTCTGTTAATTTAGCCGAGAACAAAGTTTTGGAATTATTCAATCCATTTCATTTTCATTGGTTCATGGCAATGTATCATAATTTCATTGGTTTGGTACCTGGAATGACCAAGTGATTGGAAGCTTGATATTTGTTTCTTTCATTTGTAGTCACTAATATCAGTATGAGGTAAGTTGAGGTATGAAATTGGACACCTATATATACAAACACAGTAGATAGATAATATTTAAGTTTATGCAAGATTTTTTTAGTGGTGCAGTCCATAAGCATACCTATCAAAGATACTTCATCCAATACCTTCATCATTACCCTTATAACCTGATGATGGTGATTTTTATTACCATGTTTGATTATTGATAATCATGAAATAACAAATTTATATCATTACATAATAATAACATTGGATTTTTTTTTGGTATTATTATGTAATGATATAAATTTGTTATTTAAACAAGACATAAATAACGGTTTGGTCTTGATTTGGAAACGTGACATGGTGATGAGAGGGAGTGATGTTGTAGCTGAAAACGAAAGGGAAGGGACATGAGTCATTGGGTCCACTATAGAATGCCCTGGAAGCATATGAAAACACACTTTTTTTTTTCTTCCTTTTTGTTTTCAATTATATGCAGGTGCATACTTATCATTAACGTCGAGTAATTATTCACAAATTATGATATTTTAAAATGTCAATTTTTAGTATAAGTATTTTAAGATTTATATTTAAAAAATTATTTTACAGTGTATCTTTTTATTCGGTACATGAAAATTGATTTTTTTTGGTAACTAGCCATTCTTTATTTTAGAGGAAAGAAAAAGGCGAAATAAAAATAAATAAATTTTAAATTTTTATTTTGAAAATTAACACTTTCTCCTTTTTTTTTTTAACTTTAAAACTAAATAAAAATGTCACTATTCATATTTCTCACTCGTCCTATCGTACCTTGAACAAAGAGGAGAAGAGAATTATACATTTTTCTTTTTTTAATATTTTTAATGATATAATTTTTTATCCTTTTTTTGTATGTTATAGCAAGAAGGTTTTCAGTTTTTTTTTTTTCATATTTGACTACTTTTTCTTTCTATTAGATCGATATGTTCGAAAATAAAATAATACTTTTAATTGTGACTTCATTATATATCAAATTTTAATTATTGATAAAGAAACATAAGTATCAAGCTAGGTGTGGTAAAATTTTCTCTTCGTTTTGTATTTTTCTATACACCTGAGATTCTTCATTTACATAACTTCCTTTTGTTATAGCTCGTGATTACAAAGATACCATCCCTATTTTAATATAGATTTAAATAGGGATGATATCAAATTAAAAACTTTATAAACGCGAATTATAAAGTGAAATTAAATTATACTTTTAATAATATTTTTATGGTTAATTGCTAAATTTATGATATTATGAAAAGTCGATTAAAATTATAAATCTGTAATTTTGGTAGTTTTGATATTTAAAATAAAATCTTTGATGTGTAAAATGTGATTTAGCTTGAGTGAATCAAGTGTATTGGCTAGAATTTACTTTCTCTAAAATCGAATATTATTTTATAAATTAAATATTTAAGAGATTGATTTGTCTATTTATAGGTTATTGTGATTTTTTTTTTCAATTTAACATAGTTGTACACTAAAAACCTAAATTTTACATGTTAATTAATCTATGACGTGTTTAGATTTTGTGTAGGGTTCATTTTCATTAAGAATCGTATTTAAAAACAAAAGTAAGTAATCAATAAACTCATTTTAATTACTAAACATAAGTAATTAATTGATAGAACAACTATAACTAATTTATATAATTAGAGTGTATATTTGAACCAAATGATTAACCTATAAAAATTATATACAATACTTTAGCAGTTTTTGTAATATTTTAACTCTCAAAAAATTTATATCATGGTTGAATTAGGCTTTACACAAACGTAACCATAATCAAGCTTATTCACATAATAACGCAATCACTTGTCTTGTCTCTAGTAAGATGAAGTACGTTACGATATTTAAAACTCTTTCATTAAAAATATTGTTATAGATAATTTTCACTTAACATATTTTTTAAAATAAATATCATTATAAACAATATCAAGATAACATTGTAATATTTTTTAAATAATTTTTATTATAGATGAAACTAATTAATTGTACAATATAATTTTTTCAAATGTTACCAAATATTGTTAATTGTTTTCATCAATCACACTTGATATGTTTCTCTTAAAAACAATATTTGCTCACATTTTTTACTTAAAAAACTAAATCAAAAGAAGCAAAAAAATTCCGCATTAATTTTTTTGAAGTATGAATTAACTAATATGAAAACTAATGTTTAAAGTATGTAATTCCTTGCTTTAATAAAAGTTTCAGCCAAATAAAAGAACTAGTCAAAATTTAGAGAATTAAAAAAAAGTATGTAACCATAATCAAAGAGAGGATCACTTTTTTGAATATTTAGAATAAATACAAATTTATTCTGTTTGAAAAAATTTAATCGTTCAGAAATAATTTCTAGCTCTTCAAATATTGCAAGACGTTATATCTTGAAAGAGAGGATTAAATAAAAAACTTTAAAATTTAAAGAAAATGTAAAGAGAAAATTTAAGAGAGAGAGAGATAGAAAAGTAAGAAATTAAGAGAGAAACTTTAGATGAATTATTATTTATAATTATATCCTTATCTTTATTAATGTCATAGCTATAGTGCTAGTCATAACTATAGTTTTAGTTAACCATTGATAATCTACCAATTCGATCTTTTTTTGCCGATCAAAGATGACTCATAATAAAAAAGAAAATAATGGTTTGACATTACTGTAACTAATAACATCCATTTAATACTATATTATATTAATAAAAATATTATATATCAATAAAATAATAATATTTTGTAGTGTCAAATAAAAATAAATTATGAATAATGATGTCAAACTATCACCATCTTAAATAAAATAATGTGTGTAAATACTATCTTAACATATTATAATATTTTTTGTCAACCTTTCTTCACATTAAATGTTGTGAAATTTTAAATTATGTTAAAAATTGAGAAATTTCCTTTACCGTTTCAAATGCTCAAATATTTTTGTTTTAAATTAATATTTTAAACTTTCTTCTAAAAATTAACAATTCTTTTAAGGATGCAATTTTGACACCTATTGCAAAACTAGTGTTGACTTGATCGGTTTACAAAACTTTTGAATTATATACCATAAATTAACACTATAAATACACTTAGAGGACTAGAAATTGTTTTTTAGTATATAAAAAATCTTCACTAAGAATGAAATCAACGAGCTTAGTAAGATGTGACCATAACCATCTTTAGCATAAACTTTTGTTTGTCAAAAATCTGTAGCATATGTCCTATAATTTGTTAATTACATGTGTAAAACAATTATTTAATTCACTCTTCTCTTGATTCACCGTACCCTTTTATAATAAGCTATTTTCTCACTGTATTATGTCATGATATAAAAATATTATCTAATTTTTATTAAAAAGTGATATTTTAATTGATTTTAAAATAAATAATTTAATCATATTCGTTCAATTTTGCAAAATGTTTATATCAATAATATTTTTATAATGTTGTATCTTTTGAAAAATGTATTACTAAAGTTTAGAGATATTTTTACAATATTTTCTCTATTCAAAAATATTACTAAGATTTTTAATTAATATTTTATTTTTTTATAAACAAATGTTACTAAAAACTTGTAGTGATAAAGTCATTAAATATTTTTATAATGGTACTTATTGAAAAAAATTACTAATATTTGTAGCAACATTTTTAAAAATATTTTTTTTATTTACTAAATACTTTTAGTAACTTTGTTTTAGAAATGTTTCCATTAGTATATGTAGAAATATTACGAAAAGCTATTACTGATATAAGGTACATCTAACCTTTTATAATTAAATTACATTAGTGACATTTTTTTCATGTTTTAATACTATTTTTTTTAATGTTTACTAAATGTAATAGTGGTATGATCAATCAAATATCAATGATAGCAAGTGAGATATCTTTTAATAATGATAAATTTATTTGAATCTATTGTGCAATAATTTGATATGTAGTAGGATTATAAACAACATCATTTCCAAGAATTGTAGAATTAGGAGCAGGAAGTAGATTTTAAGGAAATTTTACGAAGAAATGCTCGATGAATTTCGGATATGCATGGCACTAGAATGAAAGCAAGTGCTGACAAAAATGGCTATTTTTTTCTTCTTAAGCATTGTGTCTAGGGTTAGAATCAACAAGAATATATTTTCATTGAAGCATAAGAGATATAAATGAAATTAGTTAGTGATAAATGACAAATTTATAAGGTGTAGTCTTGGGGGAATCTTTTCTTGGGTTGTTAAATAATCCTCTTGTAGTGCTTCTAAATGCGATTTTGGTGGCATAGCATGTGCCTATGTTCATTAGTGGTCAACAATTTCTCATTTCTTTGAAAATTGAACTCATTTTAAAGCCCACAAACCTCAAAAGCTTTCCACACATATATGTACCATGGTTATTGATATGGAGTGACAAATTAAAGATTAATTAATTTCAATACAAGTTTTGGTTAATTGGTTTTTTATTTCTCAAGCAAAGTTACTTCTTTTGTTATTCATAAACTAGTTAGAAAAGTCGACCATGATACATGTTTAAAATAACTTGTACACAGGTAAATAACTTTTTACAACTTTAAATATTTTAATTAAATAGGAATTGTATGTTTATAAAGTATCATTTTGATATTTTTAAGTTTTTTAAACGTTAAAAAGTATTTTTCATAAATTAGTTACCTAATAAATTTAACATAAATATTTTTTTTTCAAATTTAAAACTATAGTATGCAGATGCAAACCATTGAAATTATTTTTTTAAAAGAATTAAACATCAGCAGTTCCTTAAAAACTGCTTACGATAATCTTCTATTTATTAGACAAACGATTTTGTACACTATTTATCACTGAAAACACAAGTTTAAATGAAATTATTCACATTTCAATAAATAAATGCACTTTTTAAAAATTTCTTATAGAACTTCGATATAGGAAAGTTTGAAAAAAAACAAAACAAAACTCACTCACATATATGCATGAAAAATACATACTTATTTTGCTTTTTACATGAATTTTCACAAGCATTATGTTGAGTTTAATTTTGTTTTTTTTTGAAAATACAACTTTAAGTTTCATCTAAGAGACTCCACATTTGCGATGTCGTAAGCTACCTATATGTATATTTTTTTCAAAAAAAAGAAACTATTTTATTTGTACAAAGCTCATATGCATATACATACACCATTTTTACAAAGTACATGATATTATGAACTAATTGTATTATCTCCAAGTATCATTATATTGTAATTAGTGGGTTTACCCGTGAATATTATCAAGATATATACGTAGACACGTACAAAATTATGATTCGAAAACGTATTTTTTTTTTTTACATATAAACATTGTCATATTTCAAAAATGGTCCCCAAATACCAACTGAATAAGACAACGAACATCAATGTGAACAATGCTTCCAACTGAAGATACATAAATTTAAATAAGCAACATATGCTAGGTGTCGGTGAATCTGTTTTATATATAAACATCAATTTATACCACACTTACTAATGGATTAGTAAAGAAGCTCATGAGAGTTTTCACAATAAGAAGGCAAAAAAAGAAACAATGATAAAAACTAACAAATATATTTACATATATTTCAATTTAAAATCAAACATACGATGTTGTCAATGTTTAAATATATGATATGAAAACATTAAAAAAAGATTTATTTTGTAGTAAGAAGAATTTTGTAGAAAAGTTTAGAAGTATTATTGATTTGAAAAGAAACCGACTTTGGTGGTGAGGGCACGCCGTTCTCAAAAAGAGACCACTAGCATGAAGTTGGAGGTCACGCCCTCGTGTTCTTAAACTTTGCTGTACACAACACAAAACCTTATACTTTAATTAATCTATTCATTGGTTGTTAAAAAGGTTTTCTACATGGTTTCGCAATTCCATGCACATGCAAAATCAATCCTAGGCTCTTCATTTTATGCCAAAACCTTTTCAGGGACTTATATCTATGCCCTTGCAACTCCCATCTTGTTAATAATGTTTCGGACAATCTATTTATCAACAAATTTCAAACAAACCATTTTGTCTTCTTCTTGCCACCAACACTATTTTTGTTTAAAAAATGATGTTTGCAAGAACCTCCCACGATCATGGTCTATCTCTATTCAACGTGCTATAAGAGAAGTGGGTGTTTCCTCATTAAATAAATCAAGAGGGGCTATGGTGGCTCCAACATATAGAACCAACCAAGGTCAAACATAGCTTATAGGCATATTTGACTACAAAAAGTTACGATTTAGTTCCTCTCTCCAATCTCAGAAGGATATCTCTGATTACGCATATCATTGTTGGTACAACTTAACGTGAAAAAACTAACATAAATAGCTCATTCCATTTTTTTTTTATAAGAAAATAGTCTACTTAAGAATCCCTTTCAATGACTCAAGGTTATGGAATAAGTTTACATATAAACATTAGATAAAAAAAAAGCAATTTTATATGGCCTTTTCTTTACAAAAACAAGCTTACTGTAATTAATTGTGCTTCTATTAATTTATTAGTATGATTTTTAGTTTTCCTAAGTTTTTGACACACCGAGGAATAATATAATGATGAAAAGACCAGGAGTCGGAACCCTAGCTTTGACTTGGTCTGCACTTTGAACGCTGTATAAATCCCATATTGCACTGGTTAAGTTTTCTCTCTTTCAGTTCAAAGAAAAAAATCACAAACTCATGAAAAGAAGAAACAGTCAGATGAAGATCACGGTGCTCTCAACAATTTTACTAGGATGTCTCTTGGTCATGACTGTCCAAGGGGATTCTTCACCAAGAGTTGTTCCACCAGGTAAAATAATATTCCGAGTTTATTAATTACTCAGTTCCCAAAAGTTAAAGATCAAGCTTAAGATTGCATGATCTGATTACACAACTTTAACTGCAGGTAAAGTAGAGTACAAAAACAAGCTTGAAGTGTCTGCTCAAGAGGTATATATCAATTTTGTGAACTATATTACTATGTTGTTTCATCTTATTATTTAATTTTATCATCATATACAAATGATGTGTGTGATGGAATGAATGATATAGGAAGCATTTGTGAGAAGTGGAGCTGGTCACGTGAGGAAGATAGGACTTGGGGGGAAGAAATTGAGCACAAAGGAAGTGAAATATGTTGATTTTAAGAATGGAAAAAGAGCAGATGGAGAGACTTCAAAGATTTCAGGTGCAACCTATTCTGATGGAATATGTGACTTTGATGAAAGGGAAGATCATAAAATAGTAAAATGTAAAGGGAGGAAAAGTATTAAACCAAGAAAGCTGAAAAGGGATGGTTTTGTAGCTTTCACTGTTGACTATCAGGGTCCCAGGCACCACCTTCCAAAACATAACTGAGTGAAAGAAAAGCATTGAAATCCCTTTATGACTTGTGAGTTTAGATAGCATCACTAATCTTAGATAGTGGAAAACTTGCTTTGTTGAATTATGTACATGTGTTATAACTTGTGTGAATAAATCTGCAGCAATTTCCTAATCTTTGAAGCCCAACACATCCTTGTCTTTTTCCTTGATGAAAATTGTATTTGTTTATGCCAACACTTAAACCAATCTTATTCTTCTGACTCATCATAGTGTGTTACTTAATATTTATCAAAGAATTTGTACTTATGGCTCCTCATATATGTTTGCTTCCATTCTACAGGTAACAATAATGATGGTTTGAAGCCTTCTGGATCACGAGACCAAAAGAATGACGCTCAGGTTCTATTCACTGATACTTATACATTGCCTAAATTTTCAGTTTCAATAGATAGAGTGTTGAAGTATAGTTTATAAACAAGTATTTCTTTTTCAATAAATTAAACCTATTCCTTTCAAAACCATTGGAAATAATGAGACTATATATGTATATATATCTCTTTCCAATATGCATGCAAAACATATTAGCCAAGCTAACTTCCATGATTTATCGATCTTTAGATGCATATTTTTTTATACAGATTAAGTTGACATACTTAATATTCATGCAGAAGTTTGTGATAATGGGGTCAAAACGATATTTGAAATCCACCAAATATGTTATCCCAAGGAGTATTTCCACCAGCACTAATCCAAAGTCATGTTCACAAGATTGCAATTCTCTGCCACCTAAATCCGACTTAGGAAGTTCCTCAAGTCCTGAACAAGTTTCTGAAGAAGCAACAAAAAGTAGTGCTCAAAAAGAGGAGACACAAAGATTTGCTGAGGCCGCAAAAGAGATTGCAAGCCTGATGTATAAGGATTATAAGGGAAAACCAAGCCACAGGCCACCCATCAATAACCAAGAGCCTAGAAATTGAGGTTAAGAGTAATGACATGAATATCTATCTAGCTATCTGGGTTCACAGTTTTGCACCAAGTTGTTGTGTTAATTAGCAACTAGCTGGTGTATATGTATGATATAGGTTTTTGCTTTATATTATAGTTTTTGATGAGGCACAAAAGATGCAACATAGGACTTATAACAACATAGTAGTTCGCTAATTTTCTTTTCATACTAAAATAGATATATGTGGAATGTGAATTATGTCTTTGAACTCAAAAAAATAGATCGCAATGACAGATACCTAGAGGTTTCACGTATATATGGATCCGTCTATAGAATGGTTATTCAACTTTACGTGTTATCTTTACAAAATAGTTAAACAATTTTTAATAAACAACTACTAAACATTTCAGGATAATTTTTTTTATAAGATAGTAAGTTTTAATTACGACAGTTTTACAAATTTTACTTGTTAGGTTTCTGTGTATTTATATGATATATTTTTTATATCTTTATTTGATATAAAATGTCTAATAATTTGTCATATCTTTTAAATTCTTATAATTTATTAGAATTTTGAAGCGAAATCTAGCTTATGTGGGAATAAAAAAGGAAGAGATATACAACAAGAGACAAATATTGTAGTCTTGATAAGGATGATCATGAGTCATAAGTGCACTACGATAATAAAATTAATAATTATTCTCAAATTAATAGTATATAGTTCACAAATAATAAAGATAGTTTAAGGGGTAAATTTCAAACTCATTTATCAAAATAATCCTTTTATTATTATAAGAAAAGTTGATTTACCAACAACAATTGTTTTTTGGAAAAAACAAAAATTGGTCAACAACACTAATTATTAATGTCAGGAAAAAAAATTCATTAGAAAGCTTTTCGTAATAATAATTTTGTTCGTAAGTAACTTTATTAACAAATTATTTTGTGATAACATAATCATGTAGAATATTTCGCTAGTAATTTATTTTAAAGATGTAACGTTAGTGTTTCTTTTTCTCTCCTCCTAGTTAAATTCTTAGCAACATTCTTCTCTTTTATGTGAATACAAGTCTGATGCTGTCCATGGACATTTGCAAGATGAATTCTTCCTCCACCTCCACCCCCAATACCCTTGTCCTGCACCTCTATAGTGAAAAATACAAACATGTTCTTAACCGTCAATAAAAGTGATCTATGTGTGTGACTGAGAGTCTGTAATATTCGCATCGCAAATATGGAAGGAGAAGCTGCTTATTTGCTTCAATCTGAATGAAAGCTTTAAACAAGTGAAAAGTAAAAAAGAAAAATTATGTTTATTAGCAATTTGTGAGTGGTATTGATGATTAGGTTAATTAATTTGATGATTGGATTGCCATTGACGGTAAATCTGTATAGGAGAAGATGAACTTCATATGAACCAAATGCCCCGCATCCGATTTACATTTTGGAAAAAAACTAAAATATAAACCGAATGGGGTGTCATCCGGTTCATATTTTCATTTGGAATGTGAATCGGATAGCTACCATCCGGTTTATAATTTCTTTAAAAAAAAGAGCAGAAAGTCATTTTAGTCATTTTTACAAAAACAATTTTAACATTTTCGAAACATCCAGGACGAGGATATTAGGGTGCAGAAAGAAACCATCCATTTGCAATAGCTTAAAAATAATCAAGTTCACAATTTTATCAGGCTTGAGAATTTAATGTATTGCTGGACGAATTACGATGCAATTGAAGATAGGATCATGTAACACAATCATTATAACAAAGATTGGAAAAACAACATATATATGAAGTTTATGTACAAACAATATTCTATTTTAATTATTTTTTTCTCAATTCCCTACCATATTTAATTATAATTATATTTTAAAACAGACATCTAATAACGGATTATTCATTTTTTTTAATTTACATTCGTCCACTATAAATATTTTAATAAAAAATATAATCGTAAAGTTTACTCTTGTCAGAATACTTCTTTATATATTTAATATCATAGGAGTAATATATAAATAATTTGAAAAAAATTTATAGTAAATTTTATATAAAAAAATGATATTTCCTATCAAATAAAATTGCTTTGTATTCTGAATGTATACAAAATAATATAACCCATGATAAAATGGAAAATTTTAAGTTAAAATAGCTTACTAGAAAAGAATCTAGTGGAAAATTAGGAAATCATCATTTTTGACCAAGTCACTTTTAAAAAAATAAAAATAAAAGAAGTTAGAGAATTAAAGCAAAAGTGGTGATCGGCCACATATGTAAAATATTTATTTAAATTATAAAAATCATTACATCCTTTGACTTCTTTTTTCGTGAGTTTAAATATGTTGAAAATAAAAGAACATTACGAACAAAAGACAAAAAAAAAATGCAATACAATGCAGGCAAAAGGAGGCACAATTATTCAATACACACAATATTTGGTTTAGGTGGAGTGGGTCCCACAACAAATCCAAGCTAATAATAATTAACAAATTTTATCATCCTAAAATGATTTAAAAATAATAAGTTTTATATATATATATATATATATATATATATATATATATATATAAAAATAAA
>Ga0209489_104262_pt1 | contig 26566 bp, 17 predicted proteins | sample SiratrowhiteBW_FD_187527 | JGI IMG/M metagenome (GOLD analysis project Ga0209489, IMG submission 187527) | Root nodule microbial communities of legume samples collected from California, USA - Siratro white BW (SPAdes) (version 2) | ecosystem: Host-associated > Plants > Roots > Nodule | place... | reverse complement strand
TATATATATATATATATACTTATTAAGATGTTTAAATCCAAATATTGATCATTATATTAATGTGTTTTATTTGCATAGTATATACATTTTAAAAATGTTTTTTAGATAATTAAGTGTATTTTTATTGTTAATTATATCATAGTTTATTAGAGAAAGAAATAAAATGTTGCTAAGGCAGTGAATATATCTATCATTAACCAATTATTTTCTCTTGCATCTATTATTTTTAAGAAAAGAAAAAAAATAATAAATATAAGACTAAATGAATGTAATTAAGTAAAATAAAGTCATGTTTATAATCAACATGGAAAAGTAACAAAATATTTTTATATTGATATTTTTAATTGTTACCTTACTTAAATGATTAATAATAACGTTAACATATATCTCAATAAATTATATTTGATTATGATGACATGTTATAATATTATTCTAAATGTTTTTCTTCATATCTACTAAATCACATCTAATCTACAAAATATCAATATAAGTTTGAAAATAATAAATTTTCCAGCTAGACATACTCCAAATCTCAAATATAATCAACATTTAATAAAGAAATTCATTATTGTTCATGATTATAAAATAATTTTTTATTTTATTATAAGCTATTCATTTTTTTTTATGATTTTAACCGTATTTACACATAAGAAATATTGAACACAGTGTCAATTTTATTTACATATTTTTTTTTTTTGTAAAAATAAGTTTTAACAAAAAAAACCTATTAATATTAAAATGTAGCTAAGTTTTTTTATTACATCAAAAATATAGTTAAATTTAAACTTTAAGGGAAACTATCCATTCCTTCTCCCAAAATGTGTAAAAACTGTAAGATAATATTATTGTAGGGTAAAATATTATCAAACATTACCTTAAGTTGTTTTTTACAGTCCATGTCTCTCAACAACATAATAATAAATTCATTATTATTAAGATGTTTAAATCCAAACATTTAAAATTTTAGATATTAGATAGCCTATTAGAAAAAGTTTAATTACTCAAAATAAAGATACGTTTATATACATGAACTTATTAACTTATTTTAATTTTAATAAAACTATAAAAGTAGTTGTGGAGTGAACCTAGTCCGCGTGGTCACCCACCAGCTGGTCTGTGCGCGTGAAAGAATCCGGTCCGGTTCAATATGAGAGAATTTTCTTTATAAATGATCGAAAACATAGCTGTTTCTCCTCATCATAGACCTTTCTGGAAGGAAGGAGCAAGCAGCAAGCCCTACCCCAACCCTAACCCTAATTCCCAATCTTCATCTCTATTCTCTTTTCCTTCTACATCTTTCAGGTACTACCACTTCTCTTTCAATTTCAATTCTCTCCGCTCTATCGTTTTTATTTTTCCTTTTGTTTGTACGGTTCCTTAGTCGCGATTTTTGTTTTTTTTTTTTTTCAGTTATCAACTGTTGATTTAATTTGATTAGACGCAGATTTATCCGTACTCGATTCGGGGTAGACTGCTGCTGCAGCGTTTCTTCTTTCACATATAAGGTAAGAAAGGAAGGAGAGAATATCCAGGAATTTGATTGTATTTTGAAATCTTGATTATTTGATCGTGTATTGTGATATTGGAAAAAATAGTCTTTCTTGCGTGATTTATAATTTAGAATCATTTACGCACTGACTTGCTATGACACAATTGATCATAAGATTTTATCTTTTTTCTTAGTGTGTTTTTCTTTTGTTTAATGTTTGTCTTAATATTATGCCAAGGGTTTAGAAAAACTGTGTTTTTTTTTACTGGAACTACAAGTTGATAGAAATGTTTATCAAGCCAGGAGGATCTATGTCTTACACTTCTCTTTTCTCTCTTGTAAGAGAGAGAGAGGGGGAGATGTTGTCATCTTGCTGATGCTGTTTGACTTTTATTCTTTTTATATTCATTGGGTTCCTGGAGATGCAAGAGTTTACATTTCCAATTGATCTACAATTGAATAAGGATATGTTCCTACTTCACTTGTACACATTTTTTTGATAAATTGTCTTCTGTTATTATGTTTTAGCTTTTGAAGTTGGTGTGGAACAGTTTGAATTTCCAGTGGTGGGATTTGGTATGCCTTTTGTATGGCTTCCGTGGTGGAAGCAGGAGCCATGGCAGAATCGATGAACATGGTTGTTAAAATTGGGATTGCAATTGTCGAATTTTGTGATCTTACTATTAATCCCTCTGAACAGTTCTTATTGCTCATGAAGTTTTAGTCAGAATGAAATCTTTTGTTGTAAAATTGAGATTCGAGCTGTAGGTTTGATATTATAATCTCACAATCAGACACAGTTTCTTGACCTACTTTTGAAGTTAGTGATGCTTGAAGCATTTGTTTGTTGAATGCGATCCCTAAGTGAAGGGCAAGGCATCTGCTTCTCAAGAACCTTAACCGCTGTTCTTTTATTCTCTGTCTTAGCAAGCTTTCACCTGCCGTTGTTGATTGAAGTTATATTTTCTGTGTTAGCAACCATTCTTTCTTTGTTCTGTTATTTTCTTGAATTTCTTTTCTATTCGGTGTTGTTGACAGGTTTCAGTTTTTTGGCTTTTGATGTTTTTGTTTGAACCCGGCCTCTCTTTTCTAACCCACGCCCACCTGTTATTCTCTCTTTCCTTGTTGACAGTACTAAACTAATTGAAGATAAATGATGGGTTATCTCTTGTGAATATGATTTATATGTACGAGTTTGCATGTATATGGAATTATATGCATATAAGCATGAGTATGGTTTTTGTAAAAGCATACTAGATTTAAGATTTTTTACCCTTTTTCCCGATTTTAACCGCATTGTGAAGAACAGTGAATATGAAACCTAAATGATTGTTGGAAAATCTAAAGAGTAAAGAAGAAATGATGGGTTTGTGCCATCTGACCTGACCCTAGTCCGAATCCAGTTCCAAATATTAAAACCCTGAAATCCTGCTCCAACCCAGGCCAAAATTTTAAATCCCTAAAATCCAACCCCGGCCCTTTGCTATAAAAAAACTGAAAATGCCACTTGAATAATTTTTAATCATATTAGCTATCTGCACAACAATTAAACACCCAGCAATTTGACTACCCACCACTGGTGAACTTAACTTTTCTTCTAAACAATCAAAAACAACCCACAAACACCCAGCAATTTGACCACCCACCTCTGGTGTGTTATTTTGGCAAGCTTTCAGCTGCAAGTACTTATCTTCTCATCATTCTTTGACTAGTATCTTTGTTCTAGCGATAAACCTTGATCTTGTTTCTCTCTGACTTAACTGCACTTCTTCTGCCATCTGCTGCAATATTTTAGGAGACTGATATAATCTGCCACCGATAACAGTAGTGTGTGGAAACCCTTTTGTTAAGGATAAATATAAGAGTCAGATCAATATGACTTTGTTTGTTCTGCCAATTATGAATTCTGTAAAATATTGATGGAAATTATGCTTGTCTAGTGAGACTGTTTGTGGTTCATTTATCCCATGTTTGGAAATAATAAATCATCGAAAGTTAGTCTTTACTATGTTTGTAGTAGATTTATTTTGATTTATCTCATACTCTGCTCATGCTGTACATTTTTTTGGACTCTGTCTCCCATTTTTTGAAGTCTTGAATTTCACCCATCATCAGTGTCTTCACTGCCACTAGTAGCAATGCCCGTCTATCAGTGCTGCTTTTAGTAATATGTATCCTTTTTGTAGAAATAAGCCTTGAACCCTTCTATCTCCACTTGCTTTTTGAAATTTAAACGAAATTGTGACTGGTTAGTTAGATGGATCACATGTTTGATGTTCTTCTGATTAATTATCTGAAAGAGGGCGAGGTCTTAACATTATGAGTATTTTGTATGTGATATTTCTTGCTACCATCTTTGCTTTTGATACCAAGTTCTTTTTCTTTTTTCATTGCAAAGAACAAGTGCTAAATATTTGCATGGACATAAAGAAGTTCAAAGTAGCATTTTTAGTTTGTTTAATCCTTTGAAATATTCAACATAATAATTTGATTTGATTGTAGAACTAACTTTGATTTTTCTCTTCTGTGAGATGCACTTCCGGTCATCATTTGATCAAAATGCAGTTTTTGAGTTGGTATTGGAATATAAATGGACACCAAACGATTCATCCAGATGGTTGAGGAGAAGAAGAAGAAGATTATGGAGAGAAAGGAAGCCCCTTTGAAATGGGAGCAAAAGCTGGAAGCTGCTGCTGAAGCTAAAGAGAGAAAACTGAAGGTTGCAAAGCTTAGAAAAAGATCAGTTTCTGATAATGACAGTGATTATGACAGTGATGATGAGATTAGGAAGACAAGTAAAAGATCTCATAGGAAGCACAGGAAACATTCTCACTATGACTCTGGTGACCATGAGAAAAGGAAAGAAAAAGGTTCCAAACGGAAAACAAAGAAATGGTCCTCAGAGTCTAGTGATTTTAGTAGTGATGACTCTGAGAGTAGCTTTGAGGAGGAGAGGAGAAGAAAGAAGAAGCAAAGCAAAAGGCTGAGAGATCGATGTTCAAGATCAGATTCCAGTGACTCTGAGGAAGGTATGGTTCGGAAAAGAAATCATGGGAAGCACAGCAAACGTCATCGACGATCAGAATCTAGTGAATCTGATTTGTCAAGTGATAAAAGTGACAGTGGTCTCCGTAAGAAAGGCCACAGAAGGCACCATAAACATCAGAAACGATCACATAATATGGAGATGAGGTCGTCTGATTCCGATTATAACAGTAATAGTCAAAGAAGCAGATCAAAGTCAGCAGAAGAAGATTCCGAAGATCAAAGCAAAAGATCAATGCTCAAGAAGCCTAGCCGCCATCACCACCATCGCCATCATCACCATCACCACAAACATAGGCACCACTTGGATGATGAGAGAAATCACAGACAGCAGCACTCCCCAAAATCGAATGGCAAGCATGACGAGGGATTGGACAAGACTGAAACTGAGAAAAAAGATGGTGATCATCATGAAAGTAGAGCTATGGTTGAGAATAATGATGACCAAATTGTTTGATTTATTTAGAATCTATCCTGTTGTGTCTTTGTTCGTTACTGCAATTGACAGGTGACATTAAAGTTAGATGAGCAATTTCATTGTTTATGTCGAGTGTAATATTTGACACTCTTAAACTTTGCCTTTGTCATTGTTGGCTGATAACATTAATTTGATCATATTCAACTATTAACAGTTACATTTGATGGTTATTAAAAGAGTAATCTTTAAGGATGTATGTGGGATTTTTTTTTTCTTATTTGGTTTTATTACTGAATAAAGTAGGCGCTGTATGCTGTTCAGTTGAGCATTTGTGGGTCGAGACTTATTAGTCAACTTTAGTACCTAGTACTTGTAGTATTCAATGGGCATGGGAATACTTGCTGTGCGCAATCTTTGCACGGGCGCCAATGACCTTAGGAATAACGATTTTGTTGCGGGCAGATTTTGTTGGATGGCCTCACTAGATATTTCGCTCAATGATGTTCAACCTTTTATCTTGGATGTTCAAATCTAAGGCCCAGTAAACTAGAGTTTAGTGTGCTAAGCGACAGTTACTACTGAGAGTTTAATAGATGTATGTACGGTTAGAGACTAGGGTTAGAATTTGCAAGATAAGTTCAACCCTGATTTTTCATCAAATCGTTACAATTTAATTCTTCTCACGAATTAGTAGCTAAAATTACAGTTTTCATTGTTGCATCTTTCATCTTGAAGGTTCAAATCTAATTGAATTCAATACTGGCAGACACGAATACTAATTCTTAAAAAAAATGGTCATTCTCGGAATGCGTCAAGTTGCTGAACGTGCAGGTGATGTGGATAGAGAAGACATCTGAATAGTCTCTATTTGATGATATGGCGAGTTCATTTTAAGTAGAGATAAATAGTTAAAATTGTTGAGTCTGAATTTAATATTAGCCATCAAATTTCTTTTCTCAATCCTGAATACACTGAACTGGAATTTGATCTGTATGTTAAAGGAGCCAAACTTTCCACTCATTAGTTTAACAGTTGGTTCAATATTTACGCATAGTTTTTAAGAATGTTATCAACCAAAACAACAACAAAAAAAGTTGCATTGTAAAAATGGTTTATTCTATCGCAAATCCAAATCTGAGTTTATGAAAAAGTTGTACAGCAAAAAGACTATGTTTGGAAGCTACGCTAGTCTAGATTAACTAGATACAGCTCCATCACAGGTCGACGTTTGGCTCAGTGCCATCTTAATGTCCATATATCAATTACATGCGACGTGTTAATACAGGCATTAATAGAACAATGTAATAGTGCTACAGATCAACCACGGGAAGTTTTACTCAACTTTCCTAAGCCCGGTATATCTGTCCTATATTTGGACCCCCAAGGTGGGACTATTCCAAAATTTTTCTTTATTGTACATTCCATGCTGAGATGCTTGATACACAGCAAAGGCAATGAACAAATATTGAGTATAATTCAAATTCAAAAATGATACAACACTAACAAAATTCCATTTTTATCAAAAGTTCTTCAATATCTTCTCTGCAGATACTCCATCAGCAACAAGAATTGATGTCACCTCCTGTAACAATAATGTACTCAAGTGTTATGCATTGGAACCAACACAAAAAGAAAACGAGCAACTAAATATTTGACACTCCCCGTTACTCTGAAATCGCGTGTGGATGGACCAACAAATTAAAGGATCTGCATTATTTACTGGGCCCATGATAGGTTTTATCCCATAAAAATGGTATGGTTGTTAGTATGTCTCAATTCTCATTTTATACCTGGTTTGATAGAGCGGAAATGGTGGTGAGCTACACTTGAAGCATTTCCACTCTCAAATGGTGAAAATGCAGGGGAAACACGTTGGTACTTAACTGTGCTGGGAATGACATCCGAAAATGAATTTTTATTGTCTTTATTTCCCTTATCAAACATCTTTATATTTATTATATTTTTCACTTATTTTCACTCACTTCATATTTTTCTTTCCAATTTCTATTCACCTTATCTCTCGCCTATATCTTCCCTCCGTACTAGACACACCTTAGTGTAAAAACATTGGCTAACATATTCTTAGCAACATTGATAACATACAGTGTTATCAATGGCCGACGGCAGAATACGGCAGAAGACTAAAACTGCAACATATAAACATGACATTGTGACCCATTGTGTTTACATGGAAGGCCTCCTTTCATAAATTGCCTACGATGGTTGGCAAAAAAATCCACCAACCCTACTGCTATAGTTGCCATTTAACAATACTGATAAAAGATCCAATAGTTGTTTGTATTGTAGACAATAATTTTAACAATATTGCATATCCCTTGCCCACAACTCTGGAGCACCCTCTCTCTCTCTCACCATGGCCTGTTCACTATATAGAAGTTATTGCTTTGCACAACAACCAAATCCAGTTTGAGTGAGTCCAGTTTAAATAGTGCCAGTTCGGCGCTTCTCCAATGAACCTTATTTTCTATTTGTTGCTCAGCTCATTCACTAAGTTTGAGAAAATAAAAAAATCAGAAAGGGAAGGGAAAAGGGAATGAAAACCAGTAAAATGTAATCAGCACGATGCATGACTAGTGGAGACTACCTTGTCTTGGAGAATGAAAACATAAATCTTGGAGGATGAAAACATTAGTATCTTTCTCTTATTCTCCACATAAGTTTTCATTCTCATCCAAGGAGAATGAAAACAAGTAGAATGCAATTCATTTATTGTTTTGAATTTATTTTTTATAATTATTTAAACGTTAGTCATTTGGCTCTACCTAAGGAGGACACATTTAATAACCTACATGCTAATTTTATTTCTAATCGTGTGCTATTCCGTGGATGTTGGTTTCCTCAAAGCAACCATTATTGTCTCTTTCTCTAATACTCTACATGCTAATATAATTTTTCTTAGACTTATAAAATCAAAATTTTTTGTTAGTCTCACTTCTTATTTAAAAAATAAAATTGTTAGAACTCCTCTTACAAGATAACTAGGAAAGACAGTGGTAATTGACAGAAGGTTGCAACAATGGAAAGTTAAACACGCAACAAAAACGTCTCATAATTATGCAGATTGACAAGTAAAGCTGAGCTTTAATAACACACCTCTGTCATCTGTCTCTGCCCACAAAGTACAGCACCAGTGGCCAGAGGGTTAGATATCTGCTTCGCTTTTGAAAATGCAGCCTGTGAAACAACCGTGTGTAAACAATCATTGCCTGTGAAGGAAATAATTTGAAACTTAAATCCTAAGAGCTCAAGCACTTGACCTGAATATAGCCACTTTCCCCAGTCCAACCATCATCAGGTTGAGACAATACAGGAACAATCTTCACACCAGAAGATTCCCAGTCTTTAAATCTATCCTATAACATAAAAACAACATTACTATTAAAGCAGCTCTGACTAAAAGTAGTTCAACCTTTCCTTTCATCAAGATAAAAAAAACAACTTAAAATAACCTGATAAGCCATTCTTTTTAGGTTCCTGGCCCCATAATATAGTCTTACATCAGACCTATTCCCCGCATCAAACCCTGACTCGATAAGAGACCGAATTGGACTGCACACAACAAAGTAAAGGGTCAGACCAAATCTCAAAGAGAATACATGGAAAATCTAGGATTAAGGTTATGTTAAACTTACCTATAAGCAATTCCAGAAGCAAAAAAAAAAAAAACTATTATAAATTGAGCTTCTTTCATGAAAAGAATATAGTAAAAGTCTTCTTAGACAAACTTTCTCCATAAAGACTTTTCAATAGAAAAAGAATAAAGAAGAAAATATGAAATTAGAGAAATCTTTCGTGGAATCTTCAAAGAATAAGTTTATACCTTGACTTCTTTTTCTTTCACCTTGTGAAGAAATTTGTTTAAACAATCCTAATTCATATAACTATTTTAAAAGTATTTTCATCATAATCCTCAAAAAATTGAGGAGCATAAGGTTAACATTCAGGAAGCTTAATCCAGCTTAATTCTTATTTTCTTCTCCTGAAATTGTTCATAGACAAATTTATCTGAACAAAATGCATTAATGTCAATTAATGCAATGCAAGATTTTAAAATCTGGTAACAACATTTGCAACTGTAACATCAAGGCTTTTGAGGTCTATGCTCCGCCATTAGGGTAGAATCAATCGGGTTTACTGAAGAAATTTGCATGATATCAAGGATTTTGAAGAAACTACAATAATTTAAAACCTTCATTTCCAAGCAGCATGAGTTTCTAACCACATAAATTCAATGTTCTAAGAAGGAATATAACAAATGGAAACGTTTCAAAAAGATAATAACAAATGAGGGTAAAACGGTAAATTGCAAACTGACCTAATTCCAGATCCAGTGGCGAAGACGATAACGGTTCCATACTTCTCGGGCGGCTCGATCCGATCGATGTTGAATCCGTTTCCCATGACTTGGCTGAGTTCAACCACATCGCCTCTCTTCAACGCGCACAGCGCTTCCGCGGTGGACCCTGCCACGCTCTTCACGAGGAACTCGAACACACCACGAGTCGCAGCCAGCTTCGGCGGCGATGCAATGGCGAGGAACGAGGGCTTGGACGCGTCGGGTACACGGAGCTGGAGGTACTGCCCGGCGAGTGTGTGGGACGCGGCGAGGTCAGGCGCGTCGGACACGTCGATGGCGACGTGGAAGAGCGACTCGGCGGCTGGCTCGACCTCGGAGAGTGGGGCTGGGGTCCAGACGGTAGTGTCCTGACGAACGGCGGCGGAAACGGTGGCGAAGCGGCGGCGGGAGCGAAGGTTTAGATGGAGGCGGCGTAGGATGGACATGGAGGGGCTAACGTGCGCATGGGGGTGGAGGGTAAGCGAGGGTGACGGTGAGATCAAGAGTGACATGGTGTTTTTGAACGTAGTTTTGTTTTGGTGAGGTTACGTGGAGGGTTCGGTCAGAGTAGAAAGAGGCGGCGGAATGGGCGGGTAATGATAAAATGCGCCACTGGTGAATTAAGGATAATGAGAGTTCCACGTGTCATGTTTCTTCGCGGTCTTGTCCCATAGAATTGGAACGATGATGAGTCCTGGTTGGTCCGCAAAATAAAAATATATTTTAATCTTGTAAAACACGATTAACCAGATTTTGTTTTGAGTTTAATAAGGATAAACTTTTATGTTATTATCAAACCAATACAAAATTATTCTCAGTATAATTTTAAAATAAATATTTGAAAATTAATAAACTTATCATAAATTATAATTTATAATTAAGAAATAATATATTTTTACGTGATTAACTTTTTGGTAAACTTTGAATATTATCACATTTTTTATTTTACTATTTTTATTTGGAATTATACTTTTTATTTCATAATTAAAAGCTAATTAAATCTCAATTTTAAGTTGCTGGTGTATACTACTACCTTTGTAAGAAAATACAATTGTGAAGAGCTACGAGTTTGTCTAATTTTATTTATTTAGCTAAAGTTAGTTTCTATTCATATTTAGTTATTTATTTTAATCTTTTATCGTGATTTTTTTTTTTTTGTATTTCATTTTAAAACTCCGTGTAATAATAGTATATTATTTGTAATAGTTTAGATATGCATAATACCAAAAACAATACAATTGTACCATGATTGAAATACACGCTATAATAATAAAATAAATCTGTTATCCGTCAATATTAATGTTTTGAAATATAATTTTAAAATAATGGAAATAAATATGATTACATAATATAGTGTTTGAAACAGACATTACATTATAAAATTATTCAAATAGTAATAAAATAAATATATTTTTTTTTATTTTTATATATGAAATGATGCTGGTAAAGACAAGAATATATGTGTGCGTGGGGGTAATTGGGTAAAAAGACCAGTGTTCCAAAATCTTATTCACATTCAAGTGAAAAATATGGAATTGAAATGAAATCGAAATTTGTGTAGAATGGGGACACCCTAATCCTCTCCTTAATCAACAAAATAGTATAAAAGCCCCACCCTCCCTTTTATCTTCATATTCAGTCATCACAAAAACGACTATATAATTTCTTATTTAAGTAAGTATAAAAGAACAATCTCTTAAAACATAAGTATAAAGGAATTCTTTAATTAATATTTAAAATAATCAAGGCATTAATAATAATAATAATAATAATAATAAAAATAAAAATAATAATAATAATAATAATAAAATAATAAAATAATAATAATAATAATAATAATAATAATGGAAACTGTTGAATAAGGATGTAATAAGAAATTCGACAGGGATAAATCCCTTGATTAAGGTAATACTGATACTAATATGTATAAAAACACTTTTACAATATTCAAGTACATAACACAATTGTCAAGTCCGACAAATTGACTTGTTTATATAATATTATATACTTTATATATAATAATACAAATTATATAAATATAATATGTAATTATTAATATCATTTATAAATTTTCAATAATAATATACTTTAAAATTTTATAAGTGTTCAACGTATAAAGTTATAAATAATCAGTCATTGATCCATATTTTTACCTCAACTTATAGGTAATAAAAAATTTATTAGTTTTTCAATAGAACTATCGTAGTTGCATATCAGTTTTCTTTGAATTAATTTAATTGTTACATTTTTTACAAATTAATTGAATATTTTTCAAAATTAAATTGTTATTTAAAAAAATGATCACATCCAAAGATTAATACTACAATGGTTCGACAGAAAAATACATTTTTTTTTATTATATAGTTGAAACTTTTTTTTTTCTTTTCTGTATTATTTATTGTTTACTTATATCTTCTTAAAAATTCTTTCTAACTTTGTCTCTTGTGGCAAGTTAAGAAACTATGTGTATGTTCACTTCTAATATAATAGCTTATTGTTTGTTAAAAAAATTATTGTCTTTAATATTAATATCTTGATAACAACCAAAAATTCTGTGATGAACAAGACCTAGAACTTTTGAAAACAGGACACTTAAATAAGCTTTCAGGTTATACAGAATTTAAAGACATCAGACTAATGCCTAAAAAAAATTTACAGCAAGACACTGCTTATATTATACTCGAATATTGTAAGTAATCACAAGGAGAAATATTATGACTAAATTGAGGTAAATCTTCTTATTTGTATATTCTGTTCTTAGAAAACAGATACAATTTCGGAAGAGATCTTGGGTGGTTGGTGTTCTCAGTCCCGTTACCTTTCGAAATCAGTGTTACCACTTCTAGTAAATAGTTTATGCTGCAGAATAAATAATAGAAAATCAGAAAGCAATTTTAACATAGAATTGAGAGCATAATAATATTAACAATTGCAATATTTGTCATCATGATTAATGTTGGACCTATTAGACAGGTTTGGAACACAACAGAATGAAAGCGGAAGTTACAAACTTACAGACGTATAGAAGGAGACTATTTTTGTCGGGTGGTAATAGTGATATTTTTATATAATATTTTATTAATAAAATATAATGTTAAATAGAAATATGATATGAACAGTTAAACTAGTTTTTTCCGTTTTGTCCCGATTTTCTTGTTGCAGCTTCGTAGGGCCCTTGGACGTGAAGACCAGAGATAAACTTATTTCGATATCACTCTTTAATGTAATTAAGAACGAGTAAAATTTGGCAAAATTGTTTAAGGAAACTAAAATCTGAAATTCTACAAGGCCAAAAACTTATTCAGCTCTTCAATTCAAACATTTTAATAAATTTTAATTATAAAAATAAATACTTGTTATTACATATAGCTCAAACTAAAATATTACTTATGAAAAAAATACATGTTAATGTACATGAAAAAAAAATAGAAGAAATACCAACTAAAATACTCCGTTAGAACTAGGAGGGGCTGCGGTGTTCCACAAAAGCACATTTTAATTTAACGAGAAACAATAACAATAAAAATCTCCTTAAGCATCACTTTCAAGTTTCAAAAAGCCAATAAAGAGATTGAGCTCGTACTTCTCATTCATGGAGAGTTGATCCAGTCATGAAAATCGGCCTTCGGCCTTTCAATGATGGGCTTCTCATACTACTGCATTGTCGGCTGATATTTCACTATCGAATAATCTCTTCTTTGCCTTCAGAGCCTGCATTAGCATTTAGAAAGACCACACAATTGAAACAAACGCATAAAATGGCATGGTACCCTTGAACAAGGGCATTCATCAATATTAAGCACCAAACAAGAAATAGTAAATTACTAAATTTTAGTATGACAAAGGTTAGAGAACATATATACCTGTTGTTCCCAATTTATGCAACTTGTTATGGTAGAAAGTAGAATACATTGAACAAAAGCACCGACTTGTACACCAATCCAAAGTCCTTTGCCTCTCATTTTAGCCAAAAATGCCAGCGAGGCAGCAACAGGAATCCCACAGAGGTAGAATGCACCAAGATTCACATAAACTCCTATATGTTGCCATCCACAACCTCTAGCAACCCCTAGCCAAAGTATGTAAAGCAAATTGAGACAACGCTTCTCTTTTATATAGAAGTTGCTGAAACAATAGACGAGGGGATTTTACCTGTGAGAACACCTTGTATGCTGTCCAGTAAAACAGATATGCAAACCAGAGGAGCCATGGCAGTGACATAATCGACAACTTCCTTCTCATTGCTGAAAATATAACCAAAAACACGGCGACAGAAAAAGAGGGTTCCGCTAACTATAGTTGCCTCCATGATTGCAAAAGAGATTGCAGCCAACACGGCAACACGGGCAGCCTGTGGATTACCTGCTCCTAATTCATTTGAAATCCTTGTGCTACACAGTTAGAGAGAGGAAAGATAATTGGTTTATGATGTATAGATTGTGACATGCAAAATAGTTAGAAATAACTGTTTATGATGTCACCTAGCTGCAGCAGAGATTCCAAAAGGTATTGCAAAGAGAGTGGAAATAGTGTTGAGACTGTAGAAAAAAGACAATGAATCACGTTAACTAACGAAATGTTAGACAGTGAGTTGCAGTTCAAGGATGGCCTTAAAAGTCTCACATGACATGTTGAAAACAAGAAATAAATGTAGCAAACATACCAAACAGATATAACTGAAGTTTCAAGTTGTGGATTTGGCAACAGCCCAGACAGCAAGATAAGCAGCTCAAACGACCACCATTCAAGGCTAAAATGAACATTACATGAAAAGCATTACCTCGAGTTTGGAAAACGAAACAATTTATAATTGTATAGATGAATATATATACAACTTGAAAAGGGAAGAATCACCAAATCATCACTGCAGAAGGGATCGCAATGCGAAAGAACTCCCAAATTCCTTGGAACAGCTCCATAGATATGGGTGCGCGCGTTTTTGCACATGCAGAAGAGTATCTCATATACAATCCAAGAAAAATCACATTTAACCATAATGATATGCTCATTGCCAATGCTCCGCCAATATTATTCAGTCCAGTCTTGAACACCAAAGCCCAACAAAGAGGTATATGGAGACATAGAGTGACACAAGAACTTATAAGCATTGGAAGAATCAGACTTTGCATTTGAAAATATCGAACTATCGGTCCCATAATTGCATATGCAAAAAGTGCCGGAAGAAGCAACATTATGAATTTTCCTGCTTCATGTGCAATTTGAGGGTCCTGGCCAGTGGAAACCAGTATCTTTTCCATGTTGATCCAAACCAAACTCAGGGGAAGACAAACGATTGTGAGAGAGAATATGGCAGAGTATGTCTGCACTCCAAACTTCTGATATTGCTGAGCGCCATATGCCTGTCCACAAATAGTTTCCAGTCCACTAGCCATTCCCATCTGTCAGCACGTGCAAATTGAGATTGCACTGAGTTACTTAGGAAATAAAATCAAGATGAATTTAAGGAAACTAACATGACAGAAATCGTTCATAAAGAATATAAACTTAATCACTCAAAGCTTTCGATTTCATTGGAGTCGATTCAGTGATTTATTACTACTTTTTAGCATCATTGAAGTAAATAATGTATAGTGTAGTTCTAATTAAATCATAAAAGTAAGCCAACCATTAGGAATATGTAGAGATTTGGATATTTATGTAATGTGGTAGTTGTGTTGACCATTATGGTCTTGAGGTAGATTGATGTTAACTATTACGGAAAACACATAACTGTGAAGAGCGAAACGAGACAAGCATATAGTTGAGTTTAGCCTAATACAAGAAGACTGAAACCAGTAACGGTGGCAAGAGAGATGGCTAAGGCGGCGCCGGAGAGATAGAGCTCATCGGTGAGGTGACCAACCATCATGAGTGACACAACTTGCAACAAATACTGGGAAACAGTCACAATCACCATAGGTCCTGCTATCTTAATGATCTCTTTCATTTCTTCCCCGAAACCATCCCATGTAACTTTCTGCTTCTCACTTCCTTCTCCTAACAAATTCTCTTCCATGTCGTTCTCTCCCATTAGTGACCACCAAGATTTTAGTTGATATAAAACACCTTTGCCTCTGCTTCTTAATCAATCACACACTCTATACACTCACATTCTTTTCCTCTTTAAGGCTGCGTGCAGAAGATTATGACAATGAAAAATCAGTTAGATAGCAGTAAAATACAAAAACTACTTTATAATTTACATCTAGCAAGATGTCTCACAGTAAAAAATACATTATCAATACATGAAGGTTAAACCATTACCTGTTTAACTTCAATGATAATAATTTCTTGATTTGGTAAGATTCTTTTTTTGTAATAACAAACTACGAAGTTATTTTTATGGTGATTTGTAATTAAATAACAGTAAGAAAATTATACTAATTATCCATGAACATTAAGTGATTGAAAATGAAGACATGAAGGCATCGTTACGAGGAATTGGAACCTGAATTTTGGCGTTCTTTCCGTGTGCAGCGAACCCAGTGATTCCACATCACGATATGAATGGCGAAGCAATAATTGAAAGAAAGAGAAAGTGAGTTTGGAAAATTGGTTTTGAAGATGCATGTTGGTGGGCCAACGCTCTAGTTCACTACATCATGGGCCCTGCTTGTGGCCCAACGCTCGTGTTTACTCCATCATGGGCCCTGCTATATGGGCCACCCTATTCATTTCTGGCAATTGTTTCCTGCACCCCATCAAATTTCAGATATTCAATCTATGCCAACCTACGCCCTTGACAGATTCCCACTAATTTCAGATATTCTTCATCCAAACCATTCCTACTAACTTTCTGCTTTTCACTTTCTTTTCCTAACACAAAACAGATTCTCTTCCATGTTTTTTCTTTCCTATTTAAAGTAAAAAAAATTACTAAAACTAGTTTCGTTAGGCTTTCTAACTGACATTAAGTCAATAAAGTTGATAATTGTTTCACGCTAATAATATGATAAAAATATAAAAATACTTGTTTTTTTTATAAAATTTTAAGTACAATATGCATTCTTAATTAAATGTTTTACACTAATAATGAATACTGGAAGTCTGTTTCGAGCCTACAAGTCATTGAGGAAACTATTTAAATCAGTGTATTCAATTATTAGAGTATTTATTACTACAGTTCGTAAATATCAATTAAAATATAACCTTAAAGTCTAAAAATACTTTAATACAAATTAAAAATAAACCATCAATTTAAAAGATTAAATTCGAGATCTGAATCTATCCATCCTAAAACCAAATCAAATTTATGTAATCATTATAGAAGTTTGAAATAACTTTAAACTTAGATCAAACCCAATTTATCCTAAATAACTAGTAGTATTCTACCTGACCCTAATTTATTATCAAATTCAAAAATATATTTAAATATAATTCAAGTTTGTTTTACTGTGTAATTTATTTAAGAAAGTTTGACTAAATTTTATTTTTTTATAAATTTAAGTATTTTTAATTAAATTGTTTTTAAAATTTTCATTTTATTAACTTCCTAAAATTTCATATTTTTTAAATTAAGTTTTTGTGGTTGATTAAGTAAGTCAACGTAATTATTACTTTATCTTCGTTAATTACGTGTCTTTATATAAATAATTAAGTAAGTCAACGTAATTATTACTTTATATCTTGGTTAATTACGTGTGTTTGTATAGATAATTAAACAACGTTATAATTAAGTTGTAACGTTTTCATAAATTTTAAGTATTTTTAATTAAAGTTTTATTAAAAAAAATTATTTTATTGAGTGTTTAAATTTTTCATATTTTTTAATTGAATTTCTGAAGTGAGTTGGAGTGACAAGATCTTTTAGTTTTACAATTTACTTCGGTAATAAAAAAATAAAATTTTAGAACCTAAATTATTTTTATAAAAATAATAGTATCTATTTTTATAAATTAAATACTAACAAGAATCAGATAATTATGACATTTACTTAAGAACAAAATCAATCGAAAAATATAAATAATTTAAGTAGTTAGTAGAAGAAAATAATAAATATTTAATTAAAATAATCAAATTACTGAGAGACTTAATACTTAAATAAGTTATTTTTCATTTTTTTTATAGCATAAATAATGACTATGTAACTTAATAATTATATACAAGTTAGTTAATTTTAACTTGTGAAGAAATTAATTACACATAAATTTTTTAATTTTCTTTTCTTATAAGGAAATATTTAATTAAAAGAAAATTTTAGATTTTTATAAATTTAATATTGAATAAATATGTTCTTAGAGTTGATCTACCTTTTGAAATATACATTCCTATACACTATGTTTTCGAAAAATATCTATAGCTAAGCTTCTCATAAAAACATTTTCACGAACATCTAAATTTCTTAAATTAAAATAAAAAGATATCGAAAAATCATATTAATATCAATAACAAATCAAATATTTTAGTAACAATATATATATATATATATATATATATATATATATATATATATATATATATATATATATATACATACATATTAATTTTTTTTAAAAAGTATGTAAATATCTTCAACGATATTTTTTATCAGACACAAAAGCTTAAGTTATACATAGAAATTACAATTTCCAAAATTCATCATTCCCGAATAAGAGATAATTTATCTAATAGCAAACTTTCTCAAAATGTTTATGAAAAAGTCTCATTCAAACAAATTCATAACATACTGCGACACTAGGTGAAATCAATTTAGAGTATTATTATTGATTATAAAATATAAAATAAGATTATGTTATATAGATACATGTCACGGCATTATCATATTTATTTATTTTCGTCAAAATGTCATCATCTTTTTATTTATTTTTATTTAGTCATTTGAATTATATTACACAGTTGTAACAACTAAGGTGATTACAATAAATATATATTCTGGTCAAACTAATCAATTAAATAATTGAATTTTATATGAAGTTTTGTTTAATATAATATGGTAAACAGTTTAATTAATATTGTTAAACACTTTTATAACTTTAATACTATATTTAATAATAATGATAACATTCTTCATAAATGTTATTGTTTTTTAAATATGAATATTATATAAAATGTTTTACGATTACTAATTAGTTAAAATAAATAATTATATAAAATAAAATAATCATTAGGATGATATTTAGGATCTGAAATTTCAAGTTTATCACTTAAAATTAATGTATAGCACAATTAAATAAGGAAATTATACATAATAATAATTATATTTCTCTATGTTATTCATGAGTACCAAGATCCCGGCTTTTAGAAATAAATTTAACAAGGAATAAAAAGTTAAAAAATGAAACATAAATATTTATTTTGTTTAATTAAATTTACATTTGTTTAATTTCTAATTCTTTCTAATCTCCTTGTTATGATGTCATGATATATTGTTGAGAGGATAGCAAGTTGAATGTATTACTAATGTTTTGTTTGGAATAGAAAATAAAATAAAAATTAGTAAAAAGTAATATGTTTTGAATATAAAAAAAAATCATTAAAATTATATTTGTTTCAATTATAGTTCTTTCTTGTTGTGATGTCATGATATATTATTAAGAAGATAACAATTTGGATATACAAGTAATGTCTTGTCTAGATCAAATAGAAGATGAAAGAAATAAAAACAAACATAGTGAAAAGGGAAACTGTTTAAATTTAGATAAAATAAAAATAGAAGAAAAATGATTACCACATTTGTATTTGATTTGATTAAATGTCAGAATAAAAAATAAATTAAGTGAATACTGTAATTAATTATCAAAATACCTTTAATTTAAATTTAATAAGAACTAGATATATATTAAAATAAAAAAATATGAAATAATTATTTTATAAAATTAAAAATAATATTACAATGTATAAACATTAAAATTTAATATCTTTAATTAATCTCAGTTTCTAATTATGTACAATTATTTTTACATACCAACTATATAAAAGAAATCAAATAAATAGTAATTACATAATAAATTCACACCTATGTAAAAAAGTATAATTTATAAATATTTGAAATGATTTTGTCCTTAAGCATAAAATCAATTTACGCCTAAAATGTTACTTTTTTAAAATCTTAACAATAATATTAATTATATTCATAATGATTGATTATAAATTTATAAGTGGTTTAATAAATGTCTAATATTGAATAATACACAAGTTCAGTAAATCTTGTTATAATTAATTTGTAGAGTATTTTTGCCCCTAGATGTATATCATATATTGATATTATTTTTAGTTTATATATTTAATACCCAACATATGAAAAATAAAGTAAATTAAAATTAATTTAGATTGAACTCTAATGACATGATCTATAATTATTATGAGATATCCACGACATATGTTTAAAAGTAAATTAAAATTAATTTATACTAGTTAAGTTAAAAAAAACTTAAATGAAATTGTATGTGTTTGTTATTAGTTGATGATTTTGTTTTAAAATCTTAATATCAATTAACGACGATATAACATTTAAGTGATGTCAAAGAAATGTATAAAAAATTACACATACAACTTTTTATTATTTGAGAGACACCTTGAAAACATTTTAAAATGTGTAACTCAACTGAAAAACTGTAACATAAATAAAGGAAACGTTATAACAACTTTCTCTAAATTATATCCAAACAATAGTTTAGTCATTTAAAAACATTCTATCAAACAAATTGATCAACTCTCTCATTATTTATTTTATAACTTATCATCAAATAACAAAGATAAAAACTTTTATACCTGAATCAAATTATCAAATAGTTTGTTAAAAAATATTTAAATTTTAATAACACAAAGTATATATCGTAAAATATTTCATTAAAAGAAATAAATTCTTATAAATATATTTAAATTGGAATAACATAAAATACATTTCATACAATATTTCATTAAAACAAACAAATCATTGAAAGTATATTTAAATTTGATAATCACAGAAATATATTTCATAAAATACTCATTAATTTTTTTATGAAATAAATCATCTGACTACCATCTTGAACATGATATTTTTCCATATCACATATAAAAAAATATATAAAAAAAATATTGGTAAGGTAATGATTCCTATATAATTAGACAAATTTAGAAAATGAAAAAAATGGAAATATATAAGAAAGTTCATAATTGTGAAATTATGAAATTACTTTTTCTTCTATTTTACAATTTTGACCATTGTTTTTTTTTTTCAGTTGAGGAATAAAAAACAATTGAAACTTTATCTCCTCGTTTAAAAAATTATTGCACCAGTATGATACTCATGATTTATACAGAAAGAAACGTTTCTCTCGTGCTAAAGAGTTTCCTAGATAATTTTTCATATTTTTTATAACACCAATAAATAAAAAGTCAACGATATATAAGTTGTGTTGCGTGAAAATTAGATGATACCAATAACTAATTACTAAAAATTGTTTTTAAAATCATTAATTTCACTTGTATGCGAAATGAAACAAATTTTTAAATAAGAAAAAAGCATGTAAGAAACTTAAAAAAAATTAAAAATAATAATAATGAGTAACGAAACTTTTAATTAATTAAAAAATTTATTTTTGTCCTAAATTTCACAACTTTTATACGATTTAGTGATTATTTCATATAAATTTTAAAATTCTCATGTATTGAACACAATTCTATTACAACTTTAAATATGGTTTATAAATTATATTTTTGTTGTCTAATTTATTCAAGCTGGTAATAAATATGTCGTTAACCTTGATTTGTAGTTATACAGGTGTATAGAAGATTATCTAAAAACTATAATGTGAAAAACACCTTTTTTTTATTAGCATGAAAAACACCTTCTGAATAAGCTAATTCAACATTTGGATGACACATGCGGTTTTAGTTCACCATTGTTAAAAGACATACAAACTTACATAGAAAAATAAGATAACTTATAAAGAAAAGTGGTGGTTGAATAAAATTATATAAATGTTTTTTATTCATTAAAAATGATAAAAAATAAAATAAAGTAAAAAATATATTTTTAGTTTCCCAGATTTAAAAGAATATACGTGATATCTAAATTTTAAAATAATTTATTTTAATACTTAAAATTTAACTTTTTACAACATAAATTTAACTATTAATCTCCATGTCCAAGTAAAATATTTTATATAAAAAATAAAATTAAAGTTGTCCACTATTTATATGAAAGAGAATTTCAGTCCATGTTGGAGAATTTTTCGCCCATTTCCATGGAGACGAGAAAGCAAGAGCAATGGATGAAAAACAAAAACAAAAAGATGCATTTGAAAATAGAAAGTTGAACCAGGAATGGTGCCACGTCACCCTGTGAACACACAACCTTGTCCAGTCAAAAGCCTTAAACGACAGAATAGCAAGAGGAGAACAAAGCCCATTCCACACACTCGGAACGACGTCGTCCACGTGTGCACCCAAATTAGGAAAACAAAAACGCGGGGCTAAAAATACAAAAACACGGAGCTAAAAATACGAAAATGAAAAGTATCGGGGCCAAAAGGTAATATTGGTAAATTGATCCACCAGGGCCTTTGGATGTGCATATAGTGTCACTCCCTCACTTCACAAACCCTAGCCCTCTTCTGTCCCTCTTCTCTCTCTCCGTCTCTGTCCGAAGATGGCTTCACGCAGACTCGTTTCGTCTCTGCTTCGATCTTCCCTACGCAGATCTCAATCCAAACCCTCCATTTCCGCATCGGCGTCCAGGCTCTCTTCCTCCAACCGTGCCTCGCCGCACGGATTCTTGCTCAACCGCGTCGCGGAGTACGCCACTGCGGCTGCTGCTGCCACCGCTCCTCCTTCTGCGCCTCCGGCAAAGAAGGAGGTTGGTGGCGGTGGGAAGATCACCGATGAGTTCACCGGGAAGGGCGCGATCGGGCAGGTTTGCCAAGTCATTGGTGCCGTCGTTGATGTCAGATTTGACGAGGGTTTGCCTCCGATCCTGACTGCTCTTGAAGTTCTGGATCACTCCTCCAGGCTGGTGTTGGAAGTCGCTCAGCATTTGGGTGAGGGAGTTGTCCGAACCATTGCTATGGATGCCACTGAGGGGGTCGTTAGAGGGTGGCGCGTCCTCAACACTGGTTCCCCTATCACTGTAAATATCGAATCTTTTATCGCTTGAATTCTTTAGAGTTGCTTCTCATTTGATTGTTTTTTCTGCCAACGTGTCTGATTTTGATTTGGTACGCGATTTGGGGATTCTGTATAATCTTGACTTTTATTTATGCCTGTGGATTGAAATATCTGTTTTTCACTGAGGTTGTAGGTTTATGTCCTGGATCTGAAAAAACATTGCGTAGTTTTGAAATTAACGAATTGTCTGGGTAGATTATTTTTTCTTAGATTGATTTGACGTTTTACTTTGGGGTTATTTAGCTCGATAATGTATATAAATCATGTCATCAATGATACTTATTTTATTATTATACATAAATCAATCTATGATCATTGCACTTTCGATTTAGTTCAATTGGTCCAGTCTTCTCTTTGTACACTTCAGTTGTTTTTGCGGTGAACTGTGTGGACTTACAATGCACACGCTAATTAAGCTCACTTGGTATTTTATTATATTATGCTATGTCACTTTGTTTTCTAATATACTTTATGTGTTGCGTTTAGGTTCCTGTCGGCAGGGCTACCCTTGGCCGTATCATTAATGTCATTGGTGAGCCTATTGACCAGAAGGGCGACCTGAGTAAGAACCCATAAAGCCTAGCAGATTAGTAGATAAAAGTTTTCTCTGTCATTCACATGAAATGTTTTTACTGATAATAAACATTTTGAAATTCCTCAGCAACCGAGCATTATTTGCCTATTCATAGAGAAGCTCCTTCTTTTGTTGAGCAAGAAACTGAGCAGCAGATTCTTGTTACTGGAATCAAGGTATTATCCTCTTTTAACTTCTATGTTTTACCTTTCATATGATCTCTTCTTCTTTGTTGTTAGGGTTACCTGTCTCCCTGTGTCATATGACTGGGTACTCATTTTTTTGCATGAATTTGTATTTAAGGTTGTTGACCTGCTTGCACCATATCAAAGAGGAGGAAAGATTGGGTTGTTTGGTGGTGCTGGTGTAGGAAAAACTGTGCTTATCATGGAACTTATTAACAATGTTGCTAAAGCTCATGGTACGTGCTATTAATTTGTTCTTGTTAACGTTTTCTTTTATCTTTTTTATACTGAATGCTGATTGATTCCATTGATTAGGTGGTTTCTCTGTGTTTGCTGGTGTTGGAGAACGAACTCGTGAGGGTAATGACTTGTATAGAGAAATGATTGAGAGTGGTGTCATTAAGCTAGGTGAAAAGCAGGTGAGTGGAATTCTGTTCATGACACTTTCAGCTGCCTCTATAACACTTTTGAGTATCTTACTAACTTGTCAACTATGGTTGCATCATTATATTAGAGTGAAAGCAAATGTGCTCTTGTGTACGGTCAAATGAATGAGCCCCCTGGTGCTCGTGCTCGTGTCGGTCTTACTGGGCTTACTGTGGCTGAACACTTCCGTGACGCCGAAGGGCAAGATGTGCTTCTCTTTGTAGACAACATTTTCCGTTTTACCCAAGTATGTCTTTTGCCCTGCTTGTTGAATATATCTTTTATTGTCTGGCGATGTATCGTCTTATAATTGTTCGTTTTACATTGTGGTGTATCATGTAGGCTAACTCAGAGGTGTCTGCTTTGCTTGGTCGTATCCCATCTGCTGTCGGTTACCAACCAACTTTGTCTACTGATCTTGGAGGTCTTCAAGAGCGTATTACAACAACCAAAAAGGGTTCAATTACCTCTGTCCAAGCTATCTATGTGCCTGCTGATGACTTGACAGATCCTGCTCCTGCTACAACCTTTGCTCATTTGGATGCAACTACAGTGTTGTCACGACAGGTTTGATTTCATTGCATTATTTGAAGTAGCTGATGCATTGATGTTTTTATTATCATCAACTGAATAGTTTGATTTTGATGATGTTGAATAGATCTCCGAGCTTGGTATCTATCCTGCTGTTGACCCCTTGGATTCTACATCTCGTATGCTTTCACCCCTTATTTTGGGTACGGAGCACTATGAAACTGCTCGTGGTGTACAGAAGGTTCTTCAGAACTACAAGAATCTTCAAGATATCATTGCCATTTTGGGAATGGATGAGCTTAGTGAAGATGATAAATTGACTGTTGCCCGTGCCCGTAAGATCCAGCGATTCTTGAGCCAGCCTTTCCATGTCGCTGAAGTCTTCACTGGTGCCCCAGGAAAATATGTGGAATTGAAGGAGAACATTAGCAGCTTCCAGGTATTGTTTTTTTCTCATTAAACCTGATTTTATCCATCTGTTGATCAAAGGCTTTGGTTATTCTCTATGATAATTATTTGTGTGTGTGTATTCCATCTTCTTAATTGCGTTATGGTCATGCTGGAAATTAATTTGAATTCTAATATCCAATTTCTTCTGAATCTTGAATTGCATTTGTCGTATAAAAAAAGTGTACTTAAACGTGCCCGTTCAAGCATTGAGCTATATGATCTACACGCACCTCTTGATTTGAGCTGTTCGTATTCCTTTTTTCTGTTATTTACGTTAGGACTCTGATTTTAATAGCTGTGGCTTTGTTGCGTACTCTACTGTTCCTTTTGACTTTTTGCGTGCTCAGCATAATTGGTTATACCGGGGTCTTGTTTTGTTTCCATTCTTGTTGCAGTTGTATGATTGGTTAATGATTCGTTTGTTATTCTGTATCTGACAGGGTGTGTTGGATGGCAAGTACGATGACCTCCCAGAGCAATCGTTTTACATGGTTGGTGGCATTGAAGAGGTCATTGCCAAGGCCGAGAAAATTGCTAAGGAGTCAGCAGCTTCTTAATCACATACACACCTCTGCTATCATTTTAATCGTTTTTTTGTAATTGCTAAATTTAATAATTTAGGAACTATCGGCGATGCCAAACGACAAAATTTTCCATTTTTTGGGTATGAAAATGTGTCCGGTTATTTCCTTCATTTGAATGCTGCCACTGTGAGATGAACTAAGGTCAGGGTCCGTGGCCAACTGCCCCCCTTCTTTTAAGTTGTGTTATTTAATAAGGGGAAAGGGCAAGAGGATGATGTATATTTTTACTTTCTGGTTGCGAACGTTGGATGCATCAATGTTAAAACTTTGCAACTGTTCCATCTGGTAATGCGCAGCCAAATGAGGTGATTATTTTTCTTTATTTTTGTTGAGAGTGGATGAATTTTTTCGAAACCAACTTCATGTTTGTGTCTATTGATTTTTGACCTTATTGAGTCCCAATTGTTTTTTAATATAAAATCTTAGAATTTGTTATTCTTTCAAAATTCATTTCAGGATAACTGGACTTGTTTTAATATTAATATTTTATAATCAAATTGTGTTATGTTTGACTTTTGTGAATCAATTGTTAGTTACTATTAGTGCTATAAATACAACCTTTTCTGGTATTTAAGCATATATTGAAGCCTATTCATAAAATGTTCATAAACAACTGAACTAATACTATCGTAATAGTATAAAATAAAAGAGCAGGATTATCTCTAGGGAGAAATAGATCAATTATTAATTACTCTTAGTGCTATGAATAGTGACCTACCTAACTTGATATTTGAACAGATATTCGTGCTAATTTATGAATAGTGTATAAACAACTGCATCTAATAGTATTGTAATAGTATAAAAGGACACGATTATTTTTAGGGAGAAATTGATCATTCTATACGATAGGCAACCTTTTCATGTAATGATGATGAATATTTATGTATGAATTCCTTAAATATTTATCAATGACTTATACAGTGTTATAATTGAGTTGTTTTAATATTGATGATTTAACACTTGTGTCAAAAGCTTAAATGGTATGTAGTGTTTTATATAATATTGAATTTTATCTTTTATTTTTTTATTCTCACGTCTACAAAATACTAAAACAATTGATAACTGTTACTATTTTTTTTTCTTTGCTTTCTTTTATATATATATTAAACAAAATCAATTTAGTTCCGAAACAATTTATTTAATTATAACAAACGGATTCTCGTTTGCAATTTATAATTATTATTTATTATATTTATATATTTTTTCATAAAATTTTCTTTATTTCTAAATACATTTATTATGCTTTTTACTTTATTTTTCAGTTTTTTTTTCTTTTTATTATCTTTTTCAAGTACCTTCCTAACATTAGAGTAGAACATTTTCTATTGTGTGTATACTCACGGTTAGATATATTTTTATGTGTTTTATTTTTTAATTATTATTTATATTTAATATATATATATATATATATATATATA
>Ga0209489_104261_pt1 | contig 26568 bp, 12 predicted proteins | sample SiratrowhiteBW_FD_187527 | JGI IMG/M metagenome (GOLD analysis project Ga0209489, IMG submission 187527) | Root nodule microbial communities of legume samples collected from California, USA - Siratro white BW (SPAdes) (version 2) | ecosystem: Host-associated > Plants > Roots > Nodule | place... | reverse complement strand
ATATATATATATATATATATATATATATATATATATATATATATATATATATATATATATATATATGTATATATATATGTATATATATATATATATATGTATATATATATCAATTTTTAATCTCTTTCAAATGATGTTCTTAGACTTGTACTTATATTTGCTAGTGTATATATAAAGTTATACTAGATCATCATCACAAATAACATATAAAATGAATGATTCTAATTAGTAATCTACAAACAAATCAATTTTATTACATACAAAACTATATATAGATTTATACATCATAGAATATTTAATAAAAAGGAAAAATATCAACTAATACGTTTTTCAAAAAAAATTATATTAAGTATGTCCTATCAGATATTAACATCCGATCTAATCAAGACTCTAAGATTAATAACTAAACTCAAGATTAATGAATAAAAGTAAATTTATTACAATCGAAGCTCAACATTTAGACATGTCATGATATGTAAAAATTCTCTCTTATTCTCTCACTACCTAATATCTTAGTCCATATGACTTATATTATTAAGTAAAATAGAGAATTTATAAACACAGGTCCCTTTATTTAATATACAACTCAAACAATGATTTACATATGACTCCAAATTCATATAATTCTAATAATTCTCAACAATCATTACATATAACATGACTCATTTAAACAAAATTACAAATCAATTACATATATACATTAATATTTATTTTACATTTTATATTTATATTAAACTTTCACATTCAATCCATTCAAGAGATAAAAAGGAAAAAAATTAAAGTGAGCAAAAATTAAAGAAAAAAAATTAAATTGAGCAAAAATTGTCATACCTAAGCAAAAATTTATTTGTTTGAATGAAAATCTAGTTAAGAGCAAGGGTTGAGTTGCAAATATATTTTTGTTTGAGTGAAAATAAGATCGAAAGCAAATGTTGAATTTTAATTTTATTTTTGCTTAAGTGAAAAATCTTTTACATGAATGAAAAATCTTTTGTATGAATGAAAAATCTTTCATTTGAGCATAAGGCCAAGGACAAAGTTTGAATTTCTTTGGACAAAGTTTGAATTTCTTTATTTTCGCTTGAGTAAAAATATTTTGCTTGAGCAAAAGTTCCAGAAAATCTTTTGCTTGAACAAAAGTTTCAGAAAATCAACATCATTAAGCAAAACTAAATTTGTTTTCAAAGTTTTACTTAACCAGTTTAACAAATACAACTTCCAAACAAATTCAAAATTATTAGTACAATAATAATTTACTCAAAATTATCCTTTATTCATTTCAAATCAACCTTGGTAATTCAAATCGAATATATATTTTCATTTACATCCAACTCATAAACTAATACGTTAAAAACTATATGAACTAACTCTTTTAATATAAATCATATTCAAAACTTAGTTTAAAAAACTTTATATCTTAATATATATAATCTAGTCACTATATCAACTTCTCAAATAAAGTATTATATTCAAAATATTTTAAAAAATATTCTATTAATTAAAAATTCAAATAACATTCTTACCCACTTTTAAACATTCTAAATGTTTCAAATAGAACATAATCCTTGCATAAAAAATCAAGTATTGTGACTAAGTCACCTTTATTTTCATATAATCTATCCTAAGGTTCTAAAAAAAAATATATAAATAATTTTCTTTACATGTAACTCATTACTAAGTTCCTACTCAAGTAAGAGAATCACTAAAAATCTAAAAATTTTAAGAAAATATCCAAACATAATAAAAATTTAGTATAAACTTATTGAATAAAGATAATGCACTCTGTTTGAAAATCTAATTTGTTGAAAATGATTATTAACTATCCAACAAAGGTATGATTAAATTCTACAAGAGAGGAGTTTCGCAAAGATAAAATTAGAGAGAACAAAAATCCTAAAAAGAGAGAGTCTTGAGAGAGAAATGAAGAGTTTTACTTATATATATATATATATATATATATATATATATATATATATATATAAATTGTAATCATACATAATTTTTCTATTATTTATATATATATATAATCATTTATAAAGTATTATAAGAGGATGTAATAAAAATTGTAAATGTAATTACATTTAGTATTAATAATGATTTTAAATAAGTGTCTCATTAGAATCTTTGAGATGAAAAAGTATAATTAAATAATAGAAAAATTATGATAAAATCTTTTAAAAGTTGTTAATTGATTCAAAATAGGAAAACATTATTTAATTAGGATGTGAATTTTGAAACACGTAAAAATTTATTCATAATATTTATGATTACAAAATATTAGAAACTACATTTACTAAAATCAAACAAATTTAGTTGTCTAAATTTAGTAGTCTCTAGACAACGAGAATTTTACTTCATACATATCCACTTGATTGAAAATTCTAGTTGATTGGGAATCTTTGTAATTATTATTTATTGTTGTATAGAGATGAGTGACTTAGTATATTTAGTATGGAGTTGTGTTGTGTATTTGGTACTAAACTTAAGGACAAGTTTAGTTGATGACTTGAAAAGACTTTGTATACTTTTTAAGTCAAAAACAAGACTAAGACTAAAAATACTTATAAATATTTATATGTTTTAATGAAACTTTTTGTAGTTTTCATTAGAGAACTAAATGTAATTTAGGTTAGGAGTGAACTAATGTAAAACTAAATAGTTCACCGTCATCTTCTATTACTTGTTTACTATTTCTTTTAGAGATATGTCAAAACATTTTAATAAAGATTTTGTAAATATTTTTATAGAACCTTCAAATGACCACCTTTAAGCGTCTCGATTTTAAAAAAATATTAAAAAAAAACAACGAAGCTCTATTTAAACTTTCTTTTTCAAAAGTTAAATTTTCTTTCAACTAGTTGCAAGTGGATCTTCAAGAAAATTACTTATGGAACATCTAATGATAGAGTGTTCAACAAAGGTAAATATAAGAGTTATTTTGGTTCAAGGCTTCGGTGATTGCTAAGGGCTATAGATTGAAGGAAGGGATGAACTATAATGACATATTCTCTCTAGTATTTAAACATATATCTATTAAGGTCTTACTTGCTTTAGTAGAAGTGTTAGACACAAAGCTTGAATAATTTGATGTGGAAACAACCTTCCTCCAAGGCCAGTTAAAGGAAGACACTGTAATAAAGTAAATGAAAGGTTTCAAGGTGGATGCTAAGGAAAAGTATGTATATAAATTGGAGAAGTTGTTCTGCAGGTTATCGTCTACAAATGAATAAGATATTTGATTATTTCATTGTCTCTCAGGAGTACAATAAATTTCTTATGATTCATGTGTCTATCATAAGAAGGTAGATACATGAGTTTATATACATATTATTGTGTATGTAAACAACATGCTAATAAAGTTAAAGTATTTACTCAGTAGTGAATTCAAAATAAAGGATTTAAATGCAACTAGAAATATTGAAATCATCTTTAAAGGTGATTCACAATGTATTTTGGTTAAGTTTTCTAATTCTACTTATGACATAGACTTTAATATTAGATAATTCATACTAGCTACATTTTAAAGATTGATAAGTCATTGGTTAGTTGTAAACCAACGGTAATCTTGTAGATCACTGAAGTTGAGTATACGATGTTAACAAAAGTAGATAAGGATGGTATTTGTTGAAAGCTTTGATGGACATTATAAGATTTACTCAAGGTAAGATGGTCCTCTTTTATGGTATTTTGGGTGCAATTTGTTAGTCCAGGGATCATGTACAATAGGATAGGACAAAACATATCAATGTTGGATATCACTTTTTTCCATATTGAGGAGAGAATTGAAGTAAAGAAGATCAACACTAAGAAAAATCCCATAACTATCTCCACGAAGCTAATTCTTAAGAGTAGGTTTATGCATTTCTTGGACTTGTTCAACATAGTTTTTAGGAGTAATTCTAGGTGAAAAAGCTTGTAATTCAAGGTGGATTTTGTAGATCTTCATACACTGAAATCTTGTATTGATAGAGCATATAGTAGATGAGCATTTAGAAGTAGATTATATAATAGTGTGATAATCTATCTAGTGTCTAAGACTCGTTAATTGTATTAGTTAGTTAGTTATATGTTTGTAGCGTGTAGCTATTTGGATCTATTTATAAGGGTGAATGTATGTGTTTCAAAGTAATGCAGTATTAACAATTATACAATACAAAAGGAGATTGTATTTTCTAACTATGTGATTTGTTCTTTATTTTTCATCTTCATTTGATGTGATTCACAATTATATTGCACTGTATTTTTATTCTTAAGTTTAATTCGACAACTTGGTGCACAATTTAAATAATATTTCTTATTGGATTAATGACAATAGACGAGTCATTAATAAACATACTTAAATATCAAACAATTTTTTATCAAAACTTTCCTAGCCATACATTTTACACTATCACAATTTACATCATGTAATAAGAATAATTATTTTATAATGTATAAGATCCAACTAACTGTAACCACTGAGCATACTAAAAATTTTCTTTTTACATATATCATTGTATATTAAGCATAAAACAATAACACAATTAATATAAAATAAGATATTTCACCTATTAAGAGAATGTTAAAGGAGAAATTAGTTTTTCATCTATTAATATTTTTCACACTAACTAAAATAATAAAAAAATGAAAGAAGTTGATTTGGGATGGAGAAATATGGAGTCATAAGCCTCCTTATCCAGCAACATGAATAAAAAAAGAAAAAGAAAAGCTCATTGATGTGTGACTTATGTACTTCGAATAAAGAATTATGAAAAAGAAAAAAAAAAATACACTGAACATTGATTAATGTGTAAAATCCAACGAAGGTTTGAAAATGAGTTTCGTTGCATGAGTTGTACGTGCGTTGGCTTTCCCTGGGCTACAAATTGATGGTAGCTCAAATGGCGATTTGAAGTCTTGTGTCGGTTGGAAACATTAATCAAAATGTCTTAGTTTCTAAACTTTCTTTTTCCTCTCAACTATAATTGTTTTACAATTAAAACTTCTGCCTCTAGTCTTCTGTTCCCATCATCACACTAAACTCATACTTAAACATCACGAAATGTAAACAAAATTGCTCTCCAATTTTATAAACTTTGAAAACAAAAAGATACTATGCAAGAAATGTTGTGGCAAAATTAGCAAAAAAGACTAAAAATGAGGAAAAGAAAAATAATATGGGTTTCTTGTTTTGAATACATCTATAACTTGGATTTTTGTTGGCTACAATTTATTAAAAGAGACTCGTAAGTTCCTTTTTGATATAAACCTTCCACACCACAAAAACTTGGCAACTGCTTTTGCAATGAAGGTCCTTTTCCTCATTTGAACCATGAGACTTTCTTCTATCTCTAGACACCATTTTTCTTTGTCTCACTAAATTGTTCTCTTCTCACCTTAAATGTTTATCTTTAAGCTGAAAAATACATATCCAAAACTTCATGTTCTAACACTTAACTTTTACTTTTTCCCTTTCTTCTTTTTCTCTTCTTTTTCTGTAAAACTTGACAGTGCTCGCATTCTATGAGGCGAGATGAAAGTATAGAGCATGAACTATTTGCACAGTTTGAAGGAAATTCATAGAAGAATTGAAAACCAATTACTTTTGTTATAACAGAAAATGTAGAAACTAAAAGAAATTGTTTGGTATCAGAAACTATGATATTAAGAACATATTTTGATTATACAAATTAGTATACATAAAATACAAGCCATATATGCATGAAGGGTACACAGATGTAAGAGTATAAAATGAGATGGAGAAAGCTAAGGTATTTTGCTGGCCAAAATATAAGCACATTATAATAATACATAGAAAACAGATGAATCAACCAACCAAATCACCAGCTAGTAAAATCCAAAATTTTTCCTAGGATGATAACTTGAAAACAGGTTTTTTCCCTGCATCACCTAAGTGAGGATCACGCTTAGCCTTCAGCAAATGCCCCAAAACTTTGGCATAACGACTCACCAACTTCTTGAACTTCAAACCTTGGAGGTTGTCCTTCTGTTGCATCCGAACCAGCTGAAGATGCTGCTTCTCTTCCTCAGTGAAATGTTCACCAAGTGAGTTCCTTGATCCCTTGCCTCTCTCATCACTATGACCCTTCACTGCTTCTTTGTCATCTCCTATGATCAACTGCTTCAAGCTTTTGTGGTCACTCTCACCACCATCTTGTTTCACCTCAGTAATAGTATTGGTTTGAGCAGTTTCCACTGAGAGTTTGTCATCCCTTTGTGTTGCATCACCCATTGCTGATTTGGTTTTCTCATTGCCTTGCACTGGAAATTGCTGTTTCCTTGTTCTTCTTGACATGGTGATGTCATAGGGACGTTTCACTGCAGGAGATTGCACCTCCATCAACTTGCTACTATGATCTTTCTTTCTTTCACTGATCTTTGGCTTGGTTTTGTTGTAATTCTCAAAAGGGTGCCATGGCTGCAGCTCTTGGACAGCAAGATCACTCCTTCAGGAAGAGAAATGTTCACTTTCTTAAAGAGCAACCAAAGGGGGTTGGTTAGTTTAGAAGCCTTTCAAAAAGGTGAAATGTCTGTTTTCTGGTTGTCCATGTGTGAAAAATGAAAGATTAACTCTCCAATGCCAATGAAGCTCAAGAAAATGAAATGGGGAAGGTCACCAAACTTCAAAATCTTCACCATAATGGGCCAATATATACTCTTTGGGCCAACTCTTACATCTGAAACTTCTTTATCTACAGTTAATTTGAGTACTTATTTTTAAAAAATAAAGCTCAAGTTCAAACTCTAATTCAATCATAACCAAATATAGAGATGATAAATTTATTAACTTTTACCCAAAATATACCTCATAAGTTATATCTACAGTGTAAAGAAATTTACATTAGGCTCTTGAAGTATTTGGCTTCTCTTGTGTATATGAGTTGGTGGGGTTGCAGCTTTCAGGTGCAGTGGGAGCTAAGGACCCTTCAATCCACATCCATCACACATAGCTTCTCACCTCATGATTTTTTTATTTCCATGAGCATATGGTAAGGTAGAAAGGACAGGGAAAAACCAGAATTGGAATAAGGCCTAGTCTTGCATAGTGCATTAAATGAACATTGCTTAATGTGTGCCTATGGTTATGTTGATGAGTTTTGTTTGTTGTAGTAGGTCAGTGGAAAGTCAGCATTTTGCTAGGTTTAGTTAAGTTCGTTACCTTTGAGCTAACTGTCTAGATGCCAAAAACAGATGCCACATAATCTGTCTGTGTGAGGAAGGAAAGAGTTATGTTGCTTTCCTCTTCTTTTTTTTTTTAAGTCATTTTTAAGGGTACTAGGAGAAGGTAGGGTAGCCTTGTACTTTCTTTGGACATATTTCGTATGTTATTTTACAAAGAAATAAAAATTTAATATATATATACATATATATATACTATTTTTTACAAAAAAACTATACATCAAGTAATGTTAATTTCATAGTTTAATTTGTTTCCCTTAAATTGTTTTTATGAAAACTTTATTCTAACATATCCCTAATTTGAAATTCATGACAATCTCCACACTTATTTTTTTCAATATTATACTTAATAAAATAATATTATTTTTAAGTGCGAAATGAGTATAAATTATTGATGAGATTGTCAAAATATCACTGCTCGTACTAAAATACGTGTTGGTCTCACGTGATAGAAAAAGAAGGATGCGTTTTTCATTAAAATACATAAAAGCAAATTCTAGCCAGTCTTTTCAAATATATTAGTTAAAATTTTATAATAAAAAGCTTCATCACAAAATTAATTATTATAATTTTAATATATTTTTAATGTAATTTTTTTTAGAGAAATATGTTTTTTTAGAGATCAAGCTTTAGTTTTTGAAGAATCAAATTTCAGGTATGGTTTTAGAATTTAAAATTGGCATGCATTTAAGATTTATGATCTTGTTGTTGCTTGGTTCTCGTATGATAAGTGTGTTACCATTAAAAAATAAATAAATAAACTTTCAATTCCTTTTTTTTATCTCACTTTAATGCCACCATGCATGTTTTACCTTTAAACCAAATACAGTCACACTCACTCTCCTCCATGAAAGTCTTCTTCCATAACATTTTATGTAACCCTTCACTGCACCACTTTTTACTATCCAAAACACCTAAAAACAGTTCCTAAAATCTACCAAAATTGCACCAAAATTCAATCATGTTTGCCCAAAAAAAAAAATTGCACCCAAAACACTCCAAAACAGCCCCAAAACGACCTCCGTCGTTACCGCCGTTCTTCCCACGCAGCCGCCGCACTGCCCCGCGTCGCCGCTGCCACACCTTACCGTGCCACCACCGCTTTGGGTTGATAGACCTAACATGGGTTTGGAGTAAGGTGGTGGTGGCTTAGGGTTGAGGTAATGATGGCCTAGGGTTGTGGAGTTGGGGCCTTCCTATTCGCACCCCCACATTACCATAACACCCTTATCTCAATAAAAAAAATCATTCTAGACTTTTTTTTTTAGTCAGGCATTTTCAAAAAATATTTTTATTTGTGTGTCTGCATAATTTAAGCTTATATTTTGCATGTTTTATTTAGTTTTTAATAAAAATAAATTTTTAATATAAAACTTTTGGAAATAAAATTTTGGGATATTATATTTTCTAATAATGTTAAATATCAAATGGCCATATGCATCATGTGATATTTAATATTATTATTCCAAATGTTGTTTAAATATCAAATGACCGCACGCGTCATATGATATTTAATATAAAACTTTGGAAATAAAATTTTGGGATATTATATTTTCTAATAATGTTAAATATCAAATGGCCATATGTGTTATGCAATATTTAATATTATTATTCCAAATGTTTCTTAAATATCAAATGGCTGCACGCTTCACACGATATTTAATATAAAACTTTGGAAATAAAATTTTGGAATATTATTTTTTTAATAATATTAGATATCAAATGGCCATACGTGTCATACGATTTTTAATATTATTATTCCAAATGTTTCTTAAATATCAAATGGCCACACGCGTCACGCGATATTTATTATGAAACTTTGGAAATAAATTATTTTAATATCAAATATAAAAAAATAATTACAAAAATGTCACAAATAAAAATATCAATCCGACAAACAATCTTATCCATAGAACTACGTAACCCCTGATTTTTCATCCCTAATGGAAATACGTAGCAGCAATGTCAAACCTTGTTGGGCCCCTTCCCGAAATAAAAAATATTTTTCTTTATTTTTATTTTTTGCCATTTTTTCTTTTGAAAAATAAACATTTTATAAAATCACACTTATTTTACTTGTTTAAGTAAAGGTATTGTCTTTAAACGGGCGTTATGGGATGCTAATACCTTCCCCACACGTAATTGACTCCCGGACTCAAAATTCGGTTTTCACAGACTTGCTTTATCAATTTTTTTGGTTTTCCATAGTTTTTCCATAATAAACTATGGTAGCGACTCCTCTGTTTTGAAAAAAATGATTTTATTTTTTTCGTCGTCCCCGTCATGACACCAGTTGCGACAAGGATCATGCAATAGTTGTGGCATGGATAAGAAAAATATAGAATTGGTCATGATGATTTCATGTATTATATCTTGTTTGGAACAACAGTCCTTAAAGTGGATTACTAATCAATGTTATCTTATATTCATTGTTCCATATATTAATCTACTTGACATGTTTTGTCAACTAGTTCTCATTAACTTATCCTTACATATCAATTTTGTGGAGTTTGTCCAAGTTATGGGAGGTAAAGAGACTTCTTGAAATAGACCAAATTGTAACCTCACTATATTTAATTAGTATCATTCAATAATCGTAAAATAAATTATGGTGGTGCATAACATCTATAGTTGCATATTCCCGTAAGCTTGAATTAGCGGGGATCTCTCCAAGTCTCTATAGGAGCCACACAAACTCCAATAAATTGAGGTTTGTTATTAAACTTAATATGAAATTAAACAATAAAAAAGAATTACCTCAATAAGACATAATTACCCATTGTTCTAAATCTCACATTGATTGCTTTGCACATTTCCATGTACAAAATAATTAAACAAATATAATCTTAGTTGTAGTACTTAGTTACACAAAGATTAATAAAAAAATAATAAGTACATAAGGTGTACTTTATTGCTTGATTTATCAAGCATCTAAACACATCCAAACAAACTTAGGATGTATGCCTTATAATTAGTATGAAGTTGTTTTTCTAATGATTTATGACCAAGCAACAACATTTTTCTTTTAGTCACTTTAGCTTAACATAAGAGTTTATTAGTGACTCTCCTTTAATAAGCATGACACCCAAATATGTCACTTATTTATTCTCAAACAAACATTGTGGGGTCAATGATTAGGGATTCATAAACTCTTTGTTTTAGTTGAAGTCCAATGCCATGTAGTGTTATGGTATGCTCATCAATTAGAAGATGGAATTCACGTCTCCAACCTCTCCACCAAAGCAGTTATCAAGGCATGATCTACCTTTAAGTGCCTAAATTTTACTCCTAACAAATTCTGACTATTCCAATAAGAATTATTAGAGGATCTGATTCAGGCATGTCTCGTCATCGTCACTCAGAACCCATGCTTGGTTGAAGAAGCTTGTCATGAACCATCAACATCGCTTAGTCCATGTGTCTAACATAAGGTATTTAACTTGGGAAGCATGTCTAACTTGTCAACATCGCTTGAATTACGTGTCTAATGAATGACATGAAAATTGAGATGTGTGACTAACTTGTCACTTTTTTTAGAAAAGCATGTAAGATAAAATTAATTTTCCATCAACAAAGAGATGCCCCCACCATTATAAATATTAAGAAAAAAAGAAGTCATTCTTCACATTACAACCTTTCAATACCATTGTTTTCTTACAATTTTTTGAATTTTCTTCTCAACATCCCCTCCTTACCAAAGCTCTGCCATTTGTTCATATTGTTAAAATAAAGGAGAAAATAATTGTGAATTAATTTTTCTTGTGTAAAATACACACACCTAGGGACTGTTTATTTAATAGATAAAAATAATAACAAACTAATAGAAAATATGGGCTAAGCTCATTATATTCAACATTCCCCCTCACACTGGTGCATATAAATAATATGAATCAAGCTTGTTACAAATATAATCAATTCAAGGTCTCTGTAAAGATTTAGTAAAAATATCAGCTAACTGATAATTAGAATTAACAAATTCAGTCTTGATGTCTCCAGATATAATTTTCTCTCGAATGAAATGACAATCAATCTCAATATGTTTAGTCTTTTTGTGAAAGATAGAATTTGAGCTGATATGAAGAGCAGCTTGATTATCACATATAAGTGTCATTTGAGTAGCCTCTCCAAATTTTAATTCTTTAAGTAAATGTTTAAGCCGAATAAGCTCATAGGTGGCTAAGGCCATAACTCTATATTCTGCTTAGCACTAGATCTTGCCACTGGAGAAAAAGTATCACCATAGTCTAAACCAAAAATTTGTGTATAACCTTTAGCCACAAAATGAGCTTTGAGACAATCAATAGTCCGTCAAGACCAACTTTGATATAAAAAACCCACTTGCAACTAACACCAGATTTCCCAGAAGGTAAAGGAACGAGTTTCCAAGTTCCACTGTTCTGAAAAGCACTTATTTTATCAAGCATTGCTTGACACCAACCAGGATGAGCTAAGGAATCACCTACAAATTCTGGAATGGACACAGAAGAAATAGATGAAAGGCAAGTATAAAAAGGTTGAGATAGTCTATGATAACTTAATGCAGTATAATGTGGAGAGAGATTACGAGTAGAACGTATACCTTTACGAATGACAATGGGAATATCAGGTTCAACTATTGGAGCTGGAGGGGGCGGAAGAGTTGACACAAAAAGAGAGTAATGAGATGGACAATGAGAAGTCTGATGATGACTGTAAACCTGAAGAGGTGGTGGATGAGAGAATCTTTAGGTACACTAGATACAACCGGAGTATCAAAGACAATTGGAATATGTACTTGGAGACACAGGCGAAGAAGATAAAGACTTAAAATAAAAAGAAGACTCAATAAATGTGACATCTACAGAAATGAAGTAACGGTTAAGAGAGGGTGAGAAACATTTATATCTTTTTTTAGATTTAGCAAATCCTAAAAAGACACATTTGTGTGACCGAGGAGATAATTCATCAAGACCAGAACCAAAATTTTGAACAAAGCAACTAGACCCAAAAATTTTAAGAGGTAGGAGATGAAGAGGTTCAAGAGGGAATAAAATAGAATGAGGAATTTTATTATTCAAAACTGAGTATGACATACGCTTAATTAAATAACATGCACTAAGAACAACATTACCCAAAACCTTTGAGGAACCCCACCATGAATTAAAAAAGTACGAATAGTTTCAACAAGATGTCTATTCTTGTGCTTAGCCACCCCATTTTGTTGAGCTGTATAAGCACATGAAGTTTGATGAAGAATGTCATGAGATTTCATAAAAGTATTAAAAGAATGAGAAAGACACTCATAGGCATTATTACTACGTAAGATTCGAATTGAAACTCCAAATTGATTTTTAATTTCATTAAAAAAAGATTGAAATGTAGAAAATAACTCATAACGATTTTTCACTAAAAATAACCAAGTACATCTTGAAAAATCATCAATAAAAGTAACAAAATATTGAAATCCTAAATTAGACTTAACACGACTTGGTCCCTAAATGTCTGAATGAACTAAGACAAACAGGGATGAAGCACGTTGTGAAACACTCATAGGAAAAGAATTATGACTTTGTTTTCCTAAATGACACAACTCACAAGACAAATTGGATAACTTGAACAGACTTAGAACAAGCTGTTGCATCTTGACAAGACTAGCATAACCCAACTGAGTATGAAGAAGAGATGGAGAATCCATGATTGTGCCAACATGTACAAATGTTCGTAGACGATAAAGACCATGAGACTCACATCCTTTGCCAATCATCCGTCCTAAACTCTAGTCCTGTAAACAAACAAAATATTTGGTAAAAAGAAATGACACAAACAAGGGAACGGGTGAGACGACTTATAAATAATAAGTTAAAGAGAGACCCAAGGACATAAAGAACATTATCAATAGATAATGAATGAAGGAAACTAATATTACCAACAACATGGGATGATACCCTAGAGCCATTAGCCATTACTAACAAGAAGTAGATATAGAAAAGAAACAAGTTTTATTACCAGTAAAGTGATTTGTGCCACCTAAGTCTAGAACCCAAGGACTAAGAGAATTGAAGTGAGTAATGCCAGTAAAAAATGTACCTGTATGTATTATATGTGCAACAGAAGCAGTGGAACCAAAGTTTTGACGATCCTTATTGAAAATATCAGGGTAGCCTGATGTATCAAATGGAATAGGTCCACAGGAGGAGCAATTTGGGCAATTGTTGTAGATTTAGGAGGGCGACCATGTAAAGTATAACACCTGTCAATTTTGTGACCAAGTTTGTCACAATGGTTATACTTGTGACGCCCTTTGCCTAGCTTGCGAGGGTGAGTGTAATCATCACTCTGAGATACCAAAGTAGAAGAGTCATCAATAGAATTAATAGGTGTATTAGTAGTGTGTTTACTTGGCACACGAAGAAGGTTGGAACATGTAGAAGTAAAATTGGGCAAAATAGGAGATCCCAAAATCTGGTCACGAGGGTCATAATCATCAAGAAGTCCATGTAAGACTAATAACATGAAAAGTTTGGATCTTTGATCTAATTATTGAGAAGGAGTAGAGCCAAGAGGCAATAACTCATTAAAATCATGAAGAAGAGCATGTATTTTACTAGATATTCTGCCATTGTACCATCAAGACGTCTTGGAGCAATAATGATAAGCGTTGATTTTTAGTTGATTTTGTGATTGATTCTGTTAGTAATTAGGTTGATTTTGTTATTAATTCGGTTTAGATTTGATTTGATTTGATTTTATTATTGATTTTGCAATTTAATGCGTTTTATTGTGAAAAGAGAAAATTTATTGAGAATTAGGTTAAACCTAAAGGGAGAAAGAGAATAGAGGCGCCGAAATTGAGGAAAGAAGCAGAAAAAGAGCAAAAGTGACTTTTCGCTTAAGCTAAAGACACAACCTAGGCTAAAACTCACTTAAAGTCCATCATATGCGAAACCCTAAATTAAAGATGTCAACGTTAGTGAAGGCGTGACTTACGAAATAACGGTCACACTTTGACCTAATTCAAGGGGCGAAAGTTATAAAAGGGAGGCTAGGGTAAAACGTGAGGGGACTTATCACTTCGCATTCATCACCTCTCATTCGTGGAGATCCCTTGGAGGTCGCCGTCATCAAGCTCTATTCTTTTCTTTTTCTTTTGTATTTTCATGGCTACCATGCGTAGCTAACTTCTTTTCTCTTGGGACTGAATGTAATTTCTCACTTCAAATGCACTCTTAATTCTATTTCATATCATTGAATCTAAAAACCTTTGTTTTACGTTTTACTATATCTTGCTTTATTTTAGATTTCTCATTGTGACTGGAAAGCACTTTTTGGAATTGGAACTAAACGTAAATGCATTACATGTATAAGTTCAGGGATGAATTATAGTGTAATGACTGCTTGTAGCAATTGATGTTAATGCTGATTAGGTTATTCTAGCGACTAGGGATAGAAACTAGGTAATTTAGTTTATGAAATTCAATGTTAGAGGAATCAGGTTGAAAAAGCTTTTATTTGTGCAGATCGGTAATTGGAAAAGAAGATATTGAATTAGGTTAAGAGTGTATGCGAAGGAGAATATTATGATTCAATCCCAAAGCTTTTTTATTATTATTAAACTCACATTTTTATCATTCATTGCTTTGTTATAACAATTCTCAATTCGTTCAATCATTAATCATTGTTTATTCATTCGTAATACAATTTGGTGTAATTCAATTTACAATTCCCGTTTCTTGTGAATACGATACTTTTCTTACTACTATATTACTTGTGGACTTAGTACACTTGTTGAAAATCCGTTAACAAATAACATAGAAGAGATTTTGACATACACCATAAAGACGTTGAATATCATCAGTGTATAATAATTTTGCCTATTCCCAGACTTTTGAACACGTCTCATAAGAATGAAAAATTGTTTTAAAGACGAGTGAATGGTAGATTTGATAACAATACATAATTGAGCATTAATTTTCAACCAACGAGAAACCTCATTTTCATCAACATCAACACCACACTTGGTAAGATGATCAACATACCCTTGACTTTTAAACCATAATTTAATATTTGAGGCCCAAATATCATAATTCGTTCAATCTAATTTGTCAATGGAGAGATGAACATTAACATAATTAGTATAGACGGATGAATCAGATACGACAGTGGAAGAGGTCATGATGAATTGAGAGAAACCACTTTAAAAGCGGGAGAAAAATCTCAAGAATATAACCTTCGTTTACAACCTCCACCACAACAAAAAGCAAATATAAGAGTGTGAAAGAAATGATGAACAAAAGAGGTGCAGAAGTGTATAAAAGTAGCGGAGACGGATGCAGGAAAACAATGGTAAACAGTGGGTTCACCAAAAAAAAAATTAACCTAACCCTAAACTCTTGATACTATGTTAAAATAAAGGAGAAAATAATTATGAATTAATCTCCCTTGTCTGAAATACACACATAAAGACTGTTTATTTATAGATAAAAATAATAACAGACTAATAGAAAATATGAGTTAAACCCATTATATTATATTATATTCAACCCATATTGTCAATTACCTTTTTTTTTATCTCATTATTAATTATGATTGATAAACTCTCTTAAAAAATATGTCATTTTCAAATGTCGATTACAAAGTTGTTCATAATAAGAAGAGGTATCACATCATAAACAATTACAAAGATCCATATTAAAAAATACAATAAAACAACATTAAAAAAAAATGACCGATTACAACTCTATCTTCCATGTCCACAAGTTAATGTGTTGTAGCCAGGTTTTGAGTTTTATGTTATATTTGGAATCAAAACTACAATCCTTCACTACATCTTTATTTTTCTCGTAGTATGAACCACAAACTGTATACCAATCAAACTCCTAATACAAATCACAAACCTCACACAAGCCATAACTTCACATCAATCATCTATTAACTCACATTCAATTTTAACTCACCGATTAAGAGTAGTTATGACACTTGAAAAAATGAAATAATCCTAGATACAAATTAAGAAAGACAACTCACAACACTATCAAGAACTATACTTAAAAAATATATAATCATGTTTTTTATTTTCTCACTAATGACTAATGCTAGTTATTGGGATAATTTTATTTTTGAAAAAAGATAATCGGAAAAAATAATTCTTCGACAAGTTTTGTTGAGAATAATTTGTAGCCGAGAAAGTGATAAACATATTAAAGTATAAATATAACAATTCAGAAAAGGAAATGTTGAAGAGTAAATTAATTAAATGTAACTTATATCAATATTAAAAAAATGGTGGTAGCCTTTCTAATTTCTATACATTTACAGTTATTTTTAATCAGAATTCACTATGATAAACCCTAGAGATGAAATCACCATCTGTAAAATGTTTCTTTTCTTTCTTTCTTTTCTATAATAAATAGTAAAATATTAAAAACTAAATTAAAAATATTATTGTACACTTTCTTAACGGTTAAAATAAATACAAAAATATAAATAAAGTATATCTCAGTTATGTTAAATTAATAAAATGAAGTAACATTCACTAATAGTAAAACTTTTTAATATAGAATAAAAAAAATAAGATGACAATTAATATAATATAGAAACATACGAAAGTTTGATATACAAAATATAAATGATTAAATTATATGTTTTAAAAAGGTAATAATTCTTGTTTATTTTTAAAAGATCGATTAAATTTTAAAAGATTCTAAAAAAATAAAAATTCTCTTTTAAAAATGATCAATTCCGTGTTTATCACTTCTTTAATCAGTTTTTGTGGTGAGTTCTCATAGCGGGTTCTGAAATTGTTCAGTTCGATATAATAATGATAAAATCGATTTGAAAATTCGTTTGATTATGAACTCTAATGTACAAAATAAAGTTCACAATCTCCTTTATCACTCTCACTATATATATATATATTATAAATTATTCCACCACTATTAATTCAGCACAGTATATGATGTAATCTTTGTTTTATTTTTCACATTCCAAATTCTTAATCCAAAATTTTGAAAAAAAATTCAACCCTTGCTTTATAATTAGGAAGCATGCACGGCCTTTTCATCCAATCTCATATTCTCACAGACAACGCTAAACACACACCAAACCTAACTAACAACACATAATCACTAAATTAAACGTTTTTTGCTGGCACACTTTCAATATGTATGTGTTTTTTACTTTTAGTACTAGTATAGATAATTAATCAAATTGCTTTGTTGCTTTTGTCTCATTTATCTTTTTTAACGAAAATTGATATTTCAATTTTTTAAAAATCAACTAAAATTATAATATCATAAATTTTAGAATAAACAATGTATAAAAGATATAAACTCGCCATGCATTTCTGTTTGTATATGATAATATGAAAACTTGTTTACATTATGGATACTTATACTATTTTCTTATCACATAATAAATTAAAAATTTGTAAAAAATACTCTGTGTATATTAGAACTAAAAAAAATATATAAAGAAGGATAAATATATATACCTGGGTATTCTTGATCTCCATTGTATAAGGTGAAAATGAATCTCCCAACAAATCCATAATTCTTAGACCCATACAACTCATTTAAAGTTCAGATTTAAGTATTTGAAAAATACTAGGAACATGTTCTTTATCAAATTTTTAAACACTTCTTTTTAAAGATTTTGTATATCTATATATATATATATATATATATATATATATATATATATATATATATATATATATATATATATATATATTAGGAATCAAACTCAAGTATACAAAAATTACAACAGTTCACTCATATTGTTTGACCAATTGAACTAAACCCCCTAATAATATTTACACTTTCAACAAATCACTTTTTTGCATAGGGATTATTATTAAAATCAATAATATTTACTATAAATAATACTTTACAATTGAAAGATAATATAAGACTACATAGACAGTCAATATAGTCTAATTAAATTCTATGCTAGAAATATAATTCCAAATCATAATTAATTTAAGATTTAATGAAAAAAAACATCTTTCATTGTTGCATCGGTTTCTTGATTTGAGATGAACATTTTATTTAAAAATAATCCAATGAAAAAGATATTAGTTTAAGGTAAAAGTTAGTTTGCATCCTTTAACATGTACTTTGGAGTTTTGACTCAGTAAATACACAAAGATTATATCAATTCTATGCATTCTCTGTTTCTCCCTTTTTTTTTTCATCACCAACAATGCTTAAACAATAAATAAATAACTTCATTACAAATTGTGACAGGTTGGATTAATAACATTAAATGCTATAATTTTTTTAATAAACCAATACAGTTTTGATTTCTGTTAACCATAATATTAGGGACAAGTGCAAATGTTAACAAAACCAAATTTTCTATGCTATTTGACCAATGTTTTCCTTGGATAGTAATTAAAATATTATTTCAAACTAACTCAAAATGGTACCCCACTTTCTTTTGACATAGTTTGGTAAAGGGATTTTTAATTTGTAGATAAAGTAATCCTTTGCTGGTCTAAGCCAACTATTTTGTCCCTTGAACTACTTAACTGTGGGTCTATATTAGTTAGTTCATATAGGCCAATAGTTCAAAAGGGTATGGTCCACTAACCAATAAACATATTAGTCACTCATAACTATTAAAGTTTAATAAGAATAACTAGACTAAGTTGGAAGCTATTGTGACTTAACCCTAAAATCATAAGAACTAGGTCATCCCTTTACCCACCAAGTTGTACATTTTCTTAAATTCCTTTCTTTGACAAATGTCATACCTCGTCCCTAAGTAATACTCTCAGACTCGTTTCGGTAATGTAGAAAAAGGAGGGAGACAAAGGAATTAAGGAAAAAAGAAGGTAGGTGGTTGGGTTGGAGGGAAGCTTGAAAAAATAGAAGAAAAAAGAGAGTAAGAATCACATAAGACTTTCTACACAAAGTTGGGAAAAAGGACAAAAGCTGTCTTTCATAATAATGTAATTGATTAGTTATATATATATAACTAACTGATACAAAATTTGTATTTTATCTTTAATTGTTGTCGATAGCATGATTTTTTTCTATTAAATTATAAGAAAGAGATAAATGTGGAGATGAAATATCATGAGTGATTTATTTATATTGAAAAAATAAAAATAAAATCAATATAACAATCAGAGGATATTTGATATCTTTTAATAGCAAAAGTATGATATTGGATTAAATAAAAAAAAGTTTTAATAATATATAATCTAAATAATTTTAATTATATCTAATCAACTCTTTATTTCTATAATTATAATAATTTATGAAAAAATAAATTTCATAGTAAACAAAACATGATATTTTGAAAGGTTCAATATCTAAATGACATTTTTTTTTCTTTGAATTATTTTCTTTAACAAAGAAGTTATAATTGTATAAAGTTTAAAATAGAATATAAAAAAAATTGCATAAATGTTAAGTTATTATAGATAGTGTAAAAAATTATACATAATTAAAATTTTATGATAAGTACAAGATCTATTCTTTTTATAATTATATATATTGAGAGGGAAATATCTTAGTTGATATAAAATGAGTTGAATCTTTGATAGAGAAAGAATGAATAATTGTGAATTTAAATAAGAGTTTTTCAAATGAAATGAATATAAGAACTAATTGAAAAAGAATATATATAAATTTCTTAGGTAACCTAGGAAATTAAGTGTTTTTATTAAAAGATAGTTATGTTAAATATAGAAAATGCAGATAGTATCTTTTTTAAATGTATTTTAGGAACATACTGAGTCATGTATATCGGGCTTTAATTAGGAATATAAATTAGGCATGTTATTTTAGGAAAGTATTGCTTTGGTTCTGCATATCAGGTTGTTATGATTCTGCATATCATATTGTTATAATTATGTATATCAAATTGTATACATGTGATGGTATTATAGAGGAAAATACAAGTGAATAAAACAATTTTCTATATGGTATCAAAACATTGCAAGTTCTAATACCCAACAAACACATGACTCAGGCTGAGTTGCACAACCATGGCGGCAGAACCAGAGAAGAGCAGTGGAAGTAAAGTAAAGTCTTAGAAGGAGGTGCTAAAAAGACTACTTGTTGTACGATCTCAACGTGAGTGATAATCCCAGAAACATAATCAAGCAAGTGCAGTTACATGGAGAAAACTACGATGAATGGGCAAGAGTAGTGAAAATCTCACTTCTGGCTCGGAGAAAGTGGGGATTCATTGATTTCACACTCAACCAGAGGAAGATACACCTGAGCTTGAAGACTGGTCGACAATCTAATCCATGATCGTGTCTTGGATCTTGAACACCGTAGAACCAAGTTTACGATCTATTGTAGTGTACGCAGAGAACGCACAAAACTTATGGCAAGACATCAAGGAGTGTTTCTCAATTCTGAACAGGGCACAAATACAGCAATTGAAGGCAGATTTGTCAAGGTGCAAACAAGAAGGTATGACCCAGGCAACATATTTGGGAAAATTGTTTAGGATGAATTAGCAAATTGTGAGCAAATTCCCAAATGCATGTGTGGCGAATGCAAGTGTGGAATTGGTGCTCAACTTGAGAAGCGAAGGGAAGAAAAGAAGGTTCACCAACTGTTGACGGGCTTAGATGATGCAAGCTATGGCACAGTGCGGTCAAATAGTTTGGCAAAAGATCCTTTGTCATCATTGAATCGTGTGTACGTGATGCTAGTGCAAGAGGAGAGGGTCAAAATAATTAATATATCAACGAAAGAAAGAGGGGTGATTGTGAGCCTCGCAACGTAGGTAGGCTATAAGGGGAGAGGCTTTGAACTTATGGGCTAACCTGAATGGTGGGGCGATCGACCAAGGAAAAAAAGAAGAGGTAGTGGCAAAGCATGACAAGGGACATGCAACCGAAGAAATCCAACACGTGCAAATGTGGCACACACTAGTGGAAGTGGTAGCCATGCCAACGACATAGACAAGAAACTCGAGATGGCAAGTTTGACCAATTAGCACTGGAAGGTATTGGTAGATATTATCAGCAAGCAAAAAACAAATGAATATGGGAAAATGACTAGTAACAGAACTTAGGATTTATGGATTATTGATATAGTGGTGCATCTAACCACCTGATTGAGACTCTGTAAAATTTGTGTGAAATAAAAAAATAAATGAGGGTGCCCTATGCGGTTACCTGATGGTGGTGTGATAGCTTGCAAGCAAGGAACGATGATTCTTGAAGGAGGACTTGAATTGAAAATTGTTCTTTATGTGCTCAAATTAAAATACAATTTACTTTCAGTGCACAATTAACAGATGAAGAAAATTGTATTGTAAATTCACTAATAAATTAAGTGTTATGTAAGACCGTACTTTAAGGACATTGATTGAAGCGGGTGAACCGAAGGTTGGACTCTATTGGTATCATGGGTACACAAGACTCAAGCATGTCATGTCATGATGAAAAATCAAGTAATACTTTGGCATAAGAGATTAGAACATTCATCATTTAAAATTGTGTAAATGCTCTCAAATGTAAGTGAGAGATATACAAGTGATGAGCTAAATAAAATAGGTGAAATTTGTAAAAAATTCAAACATACAAGAGATAAGTTTTCTTTGAGTAGTCATCAGGCTTCAAATATTTTTTTATTTGATTTATTGTGATTTGTGGGAACCTAACTTCCTTGTCGTGTGGCGCTTCATATTTTTTTAACTATTATGGATGATTGCTCAATGACAGTTTTGATATATTTGTTAAAAGAAAAAATGGAGATGTTAGTGATGTTAAAAAATTTCTTCACATTAGTCGAACAATAATACAATAAGTGTGTTTAAATGGTACGGTATAACATTGGAACATAATTTATGCTTTTAAAAAATATTTAATGCAACAAGAGATTATTTAGCAAACTTCATGTGTTGGTAACCCACAACAAAATGAACGGGTGGAGCGTAAGCATCGACATATTTTGAACATTGCTCGATCATTACGTTTTCAAGCCAATCTTTCTATTCCATTTTGGGGAGAATGTGTTCTAACTGCTAGCTATCTAATTAATCTCACACCTTCCTCAATACTAAAGGGAAAATCTCTCTATGACATCATTCATGGAAAAATACCAAGCTAATGAGTAGTTACGAGTTTTCAATTTGTTGTGTTATGCTTATAATCAGAACAGGCAAAGGGACAAATGTGACAGTCATAACCAAAAATGTGTGCTTGTCGGGTATCCATTTAGACAAAAAGGATGAAAATTATTTGACTTAGAAAAATAAATTTTCTTTGTCACTCAGGATGTCCATTTCGCTGAAGATGAGTTTTCCTTTAATACAACTCAAGTTCTTGATTAAAGGATCAAGTACGATGGGCCACCTGTTCTGGTAAACAATTTTCGAAGAAGACATAGATGATGGGCCAAGTTATCTTCTCGCATCTGGGCTCAACTTTCCAAACCTATATGAAAATGTTGAAACCTTCCCCATTGCAACTCCTATCAACGATAAGGGGGACATGTCATGAGAGAAGATGTCGAAAAACACATCGATGATGCCTTCGAAGAAAATATAAAAGAATCAACATCAATCATCAATCATCCACCAACCACAACAAAGGCTTCCCTTGGTCGGGGTCATCGCAAGAAGACACTTTCCATCAGATTGCGTGATTTTATCACCGACGCCACGATACGATCGAGCCCTTTCGACCAGTCTCCCTCTTCATCAAAATCCTTAGGTGTGTCCTATCCCATCCAAAACTTTGTGAATTGCAATTCCTTTTCCAAACAACACTGTATTTTTCTTGGCTCCCTACACACAGAACAAGAGCCCCTGTATTTCTCTCAAGTGGTCCGAGATGAACGATGGCGTGAAGCTATGTCCCAAGAAATTCGTGCACTTGAAATCAATGACATGTAGAAGCTCACAAATATTCCTCTAGGAAAGAAGACACTTGGGTGTAAGTGGATTTATAAAATTAAATACAATTTTGATGGCACAATTCAGAAGTTCAAAGAAAGATTGATCATTCTCGAGAATCATCAAGTGGAGGGTTTTGATTATCATGAAATGTTCTCTCCTATGGCTAAGATGGTAACCATTCACACAACTCTTGCAGTGGCAGCCGCTACAAATTGGGAACTTCACAAAATGGATGTCCACAATGCATTTCTTCATGGCAACCTAAATGCATATGTTTATATGAAGCTCCGCCCATATTCCATGTGTCTTAACCAGGACTAAGTGTTTAAACTTTAGAAGTCGCGATATGGTATGCGACAAGCTCCACGATGTTGGTTTACTAAATTATCATTCTCTTTTCTTCACTATGGTTTCCAACAATCTCAAAAGGATCACTCCTTGTTTAGTCTTCACAATAATAACATACAATTTGTTGTTTTGGTGTATATTGATGACCTTGTGATTGTAGGGAATAATGGTATTGCCATTCAAAGTTTTAAACAATAGTTACAAAACTGTTTTTATATGCAAGATTTGGGTTGATTGAATTACTTCTTAGGGGTTGAAGTTGCCCGGTTCCCCACTGGAATTTTCCTGTGCCAAAGAAAATATGCTTTGGACATCATTACTGAAGTAGGATTGTTAGGTGTTAAGCCAGTTACTACACCATGTGAAGATAATTATCGATTATGATCTGCTATAGGTCCTTTTCTATCTAATCCTGGGATCTACAATCAGCTTGTTGGACGAATTATTTATTTGTGTTTTACTAGACCTGACCTTGCCTATATCGTTCACGTTCTGTCTCAATTCATGCAAAATCCTCACTCAAAACATTCGCGTACTGCTCTTCGAGTTGTACATTATCTAAAGGGACATCTTGAGCAAGGCATCTTGTTCCCTCAAGAAAATGATTTGCAACTCTGTGAATGGTGTGACTCTAATTGGACAAGTTGTTCCCTTACTCGAAAGTCACTCACGGGATGGTTTATTTAACTAGGTAGCTTCCTCTTGGAAAACCCAAAAACAACAAACAATTTTTGCCTCCTCCATTGAGGTTCAATATCGATCAATGGCTAAGACCACAAAAGAATTGAAGTGGATTAAAGATATACTTTCTTTGTTACATGTCCCTCATTATGCTCCCATTTGTCTTTATTGCATAGTCAAGCAACATTTCACATTGCTAAAAATCATGTCTTCCGCGAAAGCATCAAGCACATTGAGGTCAATTGTCATCTTGTTCGAGATGAAATTGTGCACAATCATTTTTTTTCCATCTTATGTCACTACAAGAAAAAGTTAAATTATCAACTGAATTTTATCGACGGAACTTTATTAAAATATCATTATCGACAATTTTATTGACAGATATCATCCGTCTCTAAATTTATCGATAGATTTACACGAATTTACTCTAAATCCATTAGTAACTACCGATGGACTCAGAAATCCTCGATAATTACCGGACTCAGAAATTCATTGGTAAATTTATATACAATCAATTTAGTGACGAATTTTGAGTGTTTCTGATGGATTTGTCTCGTCAATAATTTTTATATTTTTTTGTAGTGTGTTCCCACTCACACACAACTGACTGATCTTTTCACCAAATCTCTTGGTGCTAAAAAGTTTGGTGCAATCTTAATAAACTCAGACATTCAATATTTGCATGCTCCAACTTGAAGGGATATTAACAAATAGTTATGTTAAATATAGAAAATGCAAATAATATCATATGTATTTTAGGAACATACTTAGTAGTGCATATCAGGCTTTAATTAGAAATGTAAAATAGGCATGCTATCTTAGGAAAGTATTGCTTTGATTTTGCATATCAAGTTGTTATAATTCTGCATATCAGATTGCTATAATTATACTTATCAAATTGTATATGTGTGATGGTACGATGGAGGAAAACACAAGTGAATAAAACAATTTTTTATAGTTTTACACTATTGAACACTCAAGATTGATGGTTATTAAAATATTAAAGTCAGCAAAGTGAGGTTTACGCTTTTTAAAATGTAATATATCATTTGAATAAAACCTTATAAAGAAAAATAAATATGTGTAATGAAGATTGTAACGAGAGAAAAAATATTTTGGAAATTTGAACAAACTTGATGATTTGTGTGAATTTAGTTAATATTAAATGAGACATGAGAATTAAGAGAAAATAGTAAAAATTATGTTACCAAAAATAAATTTTTCAAATGAAATCAAATAAATTATTAAATAGAATGATGAAAGTAAGTTTTTTTAGATTACTTACTAAGTGTATTTTAATAATTTAGAACAAATAGAAGTACAATGACAAAGACGAGAATAAAAATAAAAAGAATGAGACAAAATAAATATATACATACTCATAACCATCTCTATATTTAATTTAAAAATTCAAATATCACTTATATTCACAATAAAAAGACTATATCAAGATTATAATAAAATAAAAAAAAATTATTTATCATAAGCTCATTTTAGAAGTCATAAATAAGAAAAAAAAAAAACTTATCATATGTAACTTCCAATGCAAGGACAACCCTTTACAAAGGTGAATATCTCCCGAAGAACATCCTACTTGCTCTAATTTGCATATCTTTTTTCCCATGGTACTCGATTCTGTCTTTTAAAGATGATTTCAAATTTAAGAATATATTGTAAATAAAAAAATATCATGAAAAGAAAATATTCAATCAAAATTTTCAACATAAATTGGTCATTAACTATCCAAATATTCCACACCAACCTAATATGGTATAGAAATAATACTCTCATTATTTCTCTTTGGGTTCATGTATCTCGATATATACTACTGTCTCCCTTGAGAATTCAATCAAAGACTCAATGTTTTTGATAGTGCATTACTTTTTTTTTTTTTTTATCATATGCATTCCTACATATGTCAACACGTTAAAAAAATTTCATATAGTAAAAAGCTCTTAATTATTATACTTACCTTTCTTTGAGTGGAGTATATTTCCTTAATGTCAATATAGTTTCATTTCACAAAAATTAATCTACCAAATTAAGCATTAAAAAAAGTAACATCACCTGATAAAACTAATTTAAGTTTTAAATGTCCCTCAGAGACATGATAAAATATAAGTAATTTAAGCATTTAAATTTTATTAAAATATATTTGTTATATTAAGAATATAAATTATAAAAAATATTTATTAATAAAATATAATATCTTTATGCTCAGCTATAAATATTATAAATTTATATTAAAATTATAATAAACAAATAATCCGTATTAACTTAAAAGACAATAAATAAAATATAAATATCATCCAATATATATGATGCTAAGAGCTAGAAAGGAATATATATATATATATATATATATATATATATATATATATATATATATATATATATATATATATATATATGTTATGGCTTAGTTACACGTTTGATTTTTATACATAAAATTCTCAATTTTAATACTTACATATATAATATTTTAGTCTCCTTTTAGGAAATATGATTTTA
>Ga0209489_104260_pt1 | contig 26569 bp, 16 predicted proteins | sample SiratrowhiteBW_FD_187527 | JGI IMG/M metagenome (GOLD analysis project Ga0209489, IMG submission 187527) | Root nodule microbial communities of legume samples collected from California, USA - Siratro white BW (SPAdes) (version 2) | ecosystem: Host-associated > Plants > Roots > Nodule | place... | reverse complement strand
TTTTTTTTTTCCTATTGAAAAAAAAAAAAAAGACATTATTAGTAGGTATTTTACTGCACTTAAAAATACAAAAAATCCAGCGTCTCCTCCTTTTTCCCTCTCGTGATTCAAATGGCGAAAACCCCATAAACCCTAATATCTGGTGCTACTGAGTGATCGTCATGTTTTCTTGTGGAACGAAGAAGAGCAATGCTCGCGTTCGGAGAGAGCAAGGTCGCGGTTCGGCGGTGGCAGATTCTCCGGTGACTCCTGCGCGAGCCTCTTTCAATGACAGCGCCGTTCCCAATCGCCCTAGCTCCGGCACTCCCGCTCCTTGGGCTCCTCGTCTATCTGTCCTTGCTAGGTACTCCTTCATTCGCTCCTTTGCCAAAATCTGCCTCGAAAATCGCATTCTCCTTCTGACTCTTTTCCGTTTCCCTTGCGTAGGGTTCCTCAGGTCAACCGAAGTGGAAAAGGAGACGACGCTGATCCTACCAAACCCGTTTTCGTCGGCGAGTTTCCGCAAGTGGTTCGAGATGAGCAGAACATTTTGCTACACAAGCGAATTCCTGGTAAGAACAATTTGACTTGTCTTTCGATTGCGTTAGGTGGCACGTGTCTTAATTCCTTCAGATTTGAAGTAAATTAAGTTTGATGTGTTTGAAATTATGGTGTAACGCAATGCAGCTCAAGATCGCGCGTGTGGTGGGATTGACAAGAGCACATCACTCGCTTGGATTATTTGCGGGAACAGGGTCTACCTTTGGAGTTATCTGTCCCCCGCATCCTCCATGAAATGTGTGATCCTTGAAATTCCTCTGAATGATGCTGATGTTGGCAGAAATGACGCTGGTAGTTGGTTACTTCGTGTGGTTAATTGTGATGTGGAGTCTGTGGGAAGGAATGAGGTTGCCAAACAGTGCAACTCTGCTGCTGTAGTTTTGTGTAATTGTCAAACTCGGGCTGTTATTTATTGGCCAGACATTTATTCTCAGCCGCTTGCTCCGGTAACTAGTCTAGCATCTTCCAGTGAGCTGGGGGCTGTTTTTACTTCTGATGGGAAATCTTCCTTCAACAGGCAGCGGCGACAAAGTAAGCTAGCTAGTGGATTGAGTGGATTGTTCACGTTCAACTCCATGATTGCTTCTACTGTTCCCAATCGTAAGTTTGCATGTGTTGCCCTTGCGTGTAGCTCAAGTGGTGAGCTCTGGCAGTTTCAATGCACTCCTACTGGCATTCACCGTAGGAAAGTGTTTGAAAATATTATGCATTTGCATCCTCAACGGGGTGAATCAGTTCAAACTGTGAGCAATGTCGGGTACCCAAGGTCTCTTACTTGGGGTTGCCCGCATTACTCTACTCGGGAAGCAAATAGGCAGTTCTTGGTATTGACAGACCATGAGATACAGTGTTTCAGAGTAGAGTTTGATTCTGATATACCTGTTTCAAAGCTTTGGTCTCAAGAAATTGTTGGAACAGATGCTGAGGTTGGCATTAAGAAGGATCTGGCTGGTCAAAAGAGAATATGGCCTCTTGATATGCAAGTAGATGATCATGGTAAGGTAATTACCGTTCTTGTTGCAACCTTCTGCAATGACCGGATTAGCAGTTCAAGCTACATGCAGTATTCACTACTGACCATGCAATATAAATCAGTGCTGGGTTTAGAGACAACGAATGATAAGGTTTTGGAGAAAAAAGCCCCTATCGAGGTGATAATGCCAAAAGCTAGGGTTGAAGATGAGGATTTCTTGTTTTCCATGAGGCTTCGGATAGGTGGCAATCCCTCAGGGTCTGCAGTCATAATATCTGGGGATGGAACAGCTACTGTCTCCCATTATTATAGAAACTCTACACGACTGTATCAGTTTGATTTACCCTACGATGCTGGTAAAGTGCTAGATGCTTCAATCCTTCCTTCTGCAGATGATTATGAAGAAGGTGCGTGGGTTGTATTAACAGAGAAAGCAGGAATATGGGCAATACCAGAGAAAGCTGTCATTCTTGGAGGGGTGGAACCACCTGAGAGAAGCTTATCTCGGAAAGGAAGCTCTAATGAAAGATCTGCACAAGAAGAGATAAGAAATCTTACATTTGCAGGTAATGTTGCTCCCAGAAGAGCTAGCTCTGAAGCATGGAGTGCTGGGGATAAACAGAGGACGGCTTTGAGTGGGATTGGACGTCGAACTGCACAAGATGAAGAATCAGAAGCTTTGTTGAATAATCTTTTCAATGAATTTTTATCATCTGGTCAAATTGATAGGTCTCTTGAAAAGCTAGAAACTTCTGGTTCATTTGAAAGGGATGGGGAAACCAATGTTTTCGTGCGGATGAGCAAATCAATTATAGACACCCTGGCTAAACACTGGACAACTACCAGAGGTGCAGAGATTTTAGCCATGGCTGTTGTTTCCACCCAACTCTTAGAAAAGCAGCAGAAACATGAAAAGTTCCTTCACTTTCTTGCCTTGTCCAAATGCCACGAGGAGCTGTGTTCTAAGCAGAGTATGATATCTGCAGTCTATTCACTAAAAGTTCATTTGCTTTTATTTGATCTTCGAACAATTTCTCTTACAACCATACTTCATGTTTGAATTGGTCCTTAGTTGTTACATGATGTGGATGTGTGACTCCATATAAGCTGAATTTATCTGCCAACCTGCTTTATAAAATAAAATTAATCAGCTGCCTCTTTGGATCTAATTGTTACAGATTGTGCTGATGGTAACATAATCGGACTTTTAAGGATGACTTTGTGCAAAGTGTATCATGAGTAATAGTAGAGAGTGTGTTTTCACTAATAGCTTTTTTGACACTTATAAATTGTGTGAATGCATATGAATATAATCTCAATTGTCATCATGCTACTTTGACACTGCATCATATTTGAAAAAAATCAAAGGCATGAAGTTTGTGCTGTGACTAAATGATTAGAGGTTTAATTTCCTTATTTCTTTACCTCACATATGGGTTTTAGAAAAAGAGTAAGCTTGATAATAGAGGGAAGTAGTAAATGAAATCCTAAAATAGATTTGGTTGTTGGCTGGATGACTTTTGTAGTTAGATTTTAGGTATGCACATGGATTCTTAGTTCTTGTTGTTGTTTGACTTCTTAGGGTGGGATTGTATGTGAAGGCACATGTTATTTATGATTTTGTTAATTGATGAATCCTGCCAATATTTTCAATTGATGAATAGATTAAGGCAGTGAATAAATAATTATAGGTTCAGGTAAAATGCAAGATAAAAACAGCACATTGACAACAAGTGGATATTCCATGACCGTATGATGCTTTTTTGATTGCCAGGACATGCCTTACAAATTATTTTAGATCATGGTGAAAAGTTATCTGCAATGATTCAGCTGAGGGAGCTACAAAATCTGATCAGCCAAAATCGATCAACTAATGTTGACTCCTCAAAATCTAGTTTGGACGTTCAGATGTCAGGTGCCCTTTGGGACATGATACAGTTAGTTGGTGAGAGAGCTCGTCGAAACACTGTCCTTTTGATGGATAGAGATAACGCAGAAGTGTTCTACAGTAAGGTTTCAGATCTTGAAGATCTATTCTACTGCTTAGATAAAGAGTTAGAATATGTAATAAGACCAGAGCATCCGTTAGCAATCCAGATCCAGAGGGCATGTGAACTCTCTACTGCATGTGTTACTATAATTAGGACATGCTTCAACTATAAGAATGAGAACAGATTGTGGTATCCTCCACCTGAGGGTTTAACACCTTGGTATTGTCAACCTGTTGTACGCACTGGAATTTGGAGTGTTGCTTCTGTCCTGCTTCACTTGTTAAATGAAACTTCTGGACTTGATAAAACCGCAAAATTAGACTTGTATAATAATTTGGAAGCACTAGCTGAAGTTCTACTTGAGGCATATTCTGGTGCCGTTACAGCGAAGAATGAGTGTGGAGAAGAACACAGAGGTCTGTTAAATGAATATTGGGAGAGGCGAGACACCCTTCTTGAATCTCTATATCACAAAGTTAAAGAATTTGAAGATGCTCACAAGGTTATTATTTTATTTTGCTTACCATACCCTCGCAATCCTGGTGTGGAATTGATATATATTGTTCAATTGGTCTTTTGTACAGGATTCGTTTGAAGGAGCTGAAGAGCATAATGACGAGACCATAATGAAGCTTACTTCACATCTGCTATCAATTGCTAAACGACATGGATGTTACAAAGTTATGTGGACAGTTTGTTGCGATGTGAATGATTCGGAATTACTCAGAAATATAATGGTATGACAAATTTTATTCTTTGTTGTGATGTTGTGCACCCATGTTGCTTTTATTCCTCATTTTCTACGCATTTGCAAATTGCAATGATTGTTTTCTTAGCATATCAACCCAAATATTCTGTTACTAATAGGGCTTTAGGATTCAATAGAAGTCAGCTGGGAAGAAATATTTGCACTACTAAAACTTTTAGTCTATAATGAAGCAATAATAACGGTTTTATCCTGATGTAGAGCTAGAGTCAGGACACAAAATGCCTCTTAAAAGATCTATTAATTAAGAACCAACCACAGACCTCACAGCTCCACCAAATATTACAGCTCCAGCATTCCTTCTTTCTATTGAAACCTTTACATATTATTGGAAAGAGCTCCCAATGAAGACTATGCAAACAAATGTTAACGAGGTATACAGAATTTTTTTTATCACATTCTTCATCAATGTTCAAGCACAATGTAACATTTGTTGTTTATTTTTTTTGTGAACTCTTAAAACACAAGACATACCAATAAAAATGCCTTATTTTTGACACAACACCTGAAATGAGTTACTAGTAGTAACTAAGTGGTTTGCAGTCACATTGCTGCTGACAACTCCCAATGTCGAATAAAACCTTGGCCTTTCACACAAAGTTGGAAAATGATAATTTATGATATCTATATGGTATTATTTAATTTTAAGGATCTATGTACTATGTGTTTCCATTTTTCTGAAATGTATTCTTTCTTATGTCTCAATGGTTTGTGGGCAGCATGAAAGCCTGGGACCTAATGGGGGATTTAGTTACTATGTCTTTAAGAGACTCCATGAAAGCAGACAATTTTCTCAACTTTTAAGGCTAGGGGAAGAATTTCCCGAAGAGCTATCCATTTTCCTGAGGGAGTATCCAGATCTTCTATGGCTTCATGATTTGTTCCTTCATCAATTTTCCTCTGCTTCAGAATCACTTCATACATTAGCACTCACACAAAACATGCAATCTAATTCCGTTGCTGAAGAGGAAGGAGAACAGGAGTGTACGAAGATGAAACTAAAATTGACTGACAGAAAAAATCTTTTATATCTATCTAAGATTGCTGCCTTTGCAGGTATGGTGATGGGTATTTTTCATCTGTTATGGACATTACTTCCTTTCTCTTCATTCTATTTTATATTTCTTTAGATATTTTCCTTCAAATTCTGATAGTAACTTGTAAGATTTTGAAATAATTTTGATCACTTTCCAGAAAATTGGAGTTAAATTTTGGCTTGCACTCAACTTTTAGTGTTCTGTTATTATAAATTCTGCAGCTTTTTTTCACTTTTCTTTCTTTTTGGGCATTGGCGATTATCTAGATGTTAGAAATCTTTAATTTGCATTAGAATATATTAAAAGTATCCTTGTTGCCTTGAATTTTTCTTTTGTTTTTAGCTCCTGTTCTTCTGTGAGTTGTTGTCATTCAAGTTCCTGTGTCTTATCATCTCTATTTTAAGACTGGTTTTGTTTCAGCCTATCTTGCAGCTGATTAGCTCCATTCTCATCTCCACTCTACAATCCAGATGCAATTCGACCCATCTAGATGTGCATTATTTGTCTTTGATCTTTGTTATAATTTTAGCTCTATCTAATGTGAAGTCTGGTATCTCTTTGTTTGATGTCTTCAATTTCAGATGCGACTTGGCCCTCCTGAATGTGTAGGCTGGTCTGTTTCCATTTTTCTCTGTCTCCCATCTCCATTCAGTTTGGCCCTTGCAGATGTGTGGTCTGATCTGCCCATGATCCTAGATACGATTTTGCTCTCATATGAGTAGTTTTGTGATCTCTGATCACATCAATTTCGGTTTTGTTCTCATGCTATCTGGCTCCCCCTATTATTTAGTATGTTTGGTTGTAATAAGCTAAATAGAAAATGTCTAATATCACCTTGATTGTATCGTATAGATTTGTAGTAATCATACTTTAGGGTTAGTTTCCATATTTCCTTATTTAATCAGGATGAAGAGTCAATTACAAGTATAAATGGGGACCAATGCTTTGTACCATATCATATTAAATCATGTTGACTACTCAACACATTAATCCCCAAAATTTCAACATTTTGCTTCTACTGCAAATGTGCTCATGTACTAACATCCTAAGTGTTTAAAACCGTGGCCAATGCCACTTGATGTAACAAAAATTGTTGTTACTTGTAACCATGATACACATGTAACTTTATGTCTTGTTCAAATTTTGTTGTGTTTTTAGAATCATTGGATAATGATTGGTATTCGGAAGTTGGCTTTAAGTCTAATTTAATCTTATAAAATTAACTTGGGAAGTGAGGTTTGTATTCTTTGTAAATATTATAGTTTGACTTTATCTATAGTTGATGTGTGATTTCTAATACATATCTCATGCCGAGAATAGAACATTTCGAGCATGAGACTAGATATTTGTTGATGGTCCAATAGCAATCCCATAGTAAGCAGTATAATAGGCCAACAAAACTTGTTAATATAGATTTTGATAATATATTAAGAAGTGAGAATTCAATTTCACAAAACCGACTTGTAAGGTGAAGTTTGCATCTTATTTATGTATATTATGATTTGGTCATATTTTTAGTACACATGTAAGATCGCCAAACAATTGGTATTTAAATTCTAATTTGTGTTGTTTTAATCTACGTGTACTGTTTCAATTGGACATTGGCTGTTTAGTAACCGAAACATCTACTTTTTTGGGATGAATATACATGAATAAATTGCATTTGCTATAAATAAATAGTATTACTTTCTCTTTGGTACAGCTGGTAAAGATGCTGGTACTCAAGTCAAGGTCGACCGTATTGAGGCTGATTTGAAGATTCTAAAATTACAGGTAAATTTGAGTGACTTCTGCATATTTGCCCTTGAGGTGTAAGATAAGTGATGTAATATTTACTTTGTTTCGTGAGAACTTGGTTAACTTGGCGCTAGTAAATAAGCCTTGTTGCACTCTTTTAAAGGTCCTTTTCATCCTCATTTACGTGCTTTACCTGTAGGAGGAAGTAATGAAACGATGCCCTTCCATTGAGGATCCGCAACTAGTTGAAGATGAGCTGCTTCATCCTGAAGACTTGATTAAATTGTGTCTGGAAAGCGAAGATCAAGAGCTCTCCCTGTGGGCCTTCGATGTTTTTGCATGGACTAGTTCCTCTTTTCGGAAGATCCACAGAAAACTTTTGGAGGATTGTTGGAAAAAAGCTGCTAGTCAGGATGATTGGAGTAAATTCCACGATTCATACAGAGCTGAGGGATGGAGTGACCAGGAAATCCTGCAAAACTTGAAAAATACCATACTTTTCCAGGCTTCAAGTAGGTGTTATGGACCTCGAAGTGAAACATTTGAAGAAGGGTTTGACCAAGTACTGCCCTTGAGGCAAGAAAACATGGAGACTTCTATTTTGGGGGATATGGGTAGTTCAGTTGAAACAATATTAATGCAGCACAAGGATTTTCCAGTTGCTGGCAAACTTATGCTAATGGCAATAATGCTTGGTAGCGAGCATGGTGGTGACATGAGAATCGAAGAAGGGCCTTCCCCAATGGATTAGCGTTACTAGAGATCATCCTAACCGTAATACAAGTTGGTGTAGGTTTTGTCCAAGCATGACATCTGGAATATGCCGTTGTTGTGATCGTTCCTCTTCCATGCACTGATTTTGGTAAATGGTGTTGGGTAGAAGATATGCCGCAATCACAAATTCGCCAATATGGAAAGTGAAATGCTTCTTGCATACGGTTTTTGCATACCACTCCGGAAACATTGGTAAATGAAAATGGTTGTGATTTTTATTTTTATATTCAAAACAAAAAGAGCAGTGTAAGAATGGGGCAGTTAATGCCTTGCAAATAGCATTCTTGATATTGAAATCGAAGTTAACTAGATCATGTCAGTATAGGTAACATCAAATGAAAAGAGGGTGTTTTTATCACTGGTGAAAATATATTAACTGAAAATGAAAACAAGTGCTTAAAAATTCGCCCGTGACTTTCAAATTGTCATCCAATCTAAATATTTTAATATTGACAAATCTTTTTATTCTTCGACATCAGCGAGATGACCTAGTTTTGTTTCTGATATTGATTTTAATAGATGTTTGTAGAAATATTTTTTTTCTTGTCACCGGTGGATATTTATACTAATCTTGAAAGTGGAATTTGAGAATAGAAAAAAATTGATACAAATGATGAGAAAATAAAACATAAAAAGGATCTAACTATGTCTTATTGTGCCTACGGGTTTGGAAGTTTTTAACTTGTTTTTTTTTCTAAATTGATATGAAGTAAATAAATTTGGTAGGTCTCATGGAAAATTACCTTCATTCCTCCTAAAAACGACATTAACTACATTTTAGAAGAGTTTTTATATTTTTTTTCCTAAAAATTAAACAACTCTTTATGACACGATCTTTTAAAAATAATAAATAGTTTTATACTTAGGAAAACGAAACAAAAATGACAACACTTAATTAATATAGAAAAAGAAACATTTTAATTATAAATAGTCTCATAAAGAGAAAGATAGAAAAATGATAAATGTATACTACAATCCATTTATCTTAAAATATAAAAAATTGATATAATATCAATATATATATATATATATATATATATATATATATATATATTTTAAAGCATACACAATAAAAAAAATGATTAAATCCAATTTTTTTCACAAGTGGTTTTCAATCTACCTTATTTTGAATTAAGGAGAAAGGTTAAGAACATTTTTTTTAATATTTTTTATTCATCAATATTTATTAAAAATATGTAGATCTTACTTTATGTCTAATAAATTATAATTTTTATGCGTAAATATCACCGGTAATTTATAACTTCCTAGTAAATTTTAAGCAATACAAATTTGTGTTAAAAATATGTGTACCCTCCACTCGATGGTTTGAGATTTGGCTGAGAAATAAGAACAGTCCAAAACGCGTAGACCCATTGCAAATTTGACGTTTTGCATAAAATTATTTTCTAGAATGCTTGAATAAATAAACTAAAAACTGAAGCAAGACGACAATACTTCAAAAAATAAAAGATAAGAAAACAACAGTCTATGTTGTCTTTTAATTTAATAATGAGAATCTTTGTTACTTCATAGTCTATCTTATAATGACATGTTAAAGCCCACTCACTTACAAATTATTACACACACTTAAATTGTATACAAATTTACCAACTTATAACTATTAATTTCTTTTTGAGTGTTCAATTTTTTTCCTCTCCACTTTAAAAACATCAAATTCAATCACTCATAACTTGTATAAATTATCACGTTATCATCAATATCTACATAAAAAATAATTTTCATTAACCTAACTGTGGACTTGTAATTATACATTGCGTTGATGGCAAATAAATAATATTATAAATAACAAATATTGATGGCATTTGCAATCGCTTAAATTTGTTATGGTATGAATTAATTAAAAACGAGCTTCTAAATAATTTTGAAAAATTCATATTTATTTATGGCGACGAAGAGTTTGGCACTGAAATGCTATGTAGAAAAGACGCGTGAAGAAAAACATGTAATCGTCAATTGCTTTACAATTTCCCTGACCGGTTTTGTGTTTGATAAAACATTTTAAACTTAAAAAGTTGCGTCCAAAAATCACTTTGTTCTACCCGCTACGCGTCCAACCTTCGCCATGTCGCAACGTGGCACATTTACATCCATCCATTGTAAAATGGTTTAATCAACGGTCAGATTTTCGTGTCGATGATCTTAATTGCATCCAATGCATGCCCTTGATTTTTCACATAATTACCAACATGCCCCCAACTTTCTGTATAAATACCACTCTCAGTTACAACCAAATTCTCACTCCCATTTGATCTGAACAATTCAGTTTCACTTCTTCCAATTACATTTCTTAATTTTCTGTGTCACAGTCTCATGACTCATATGGTTATGAGATTTCGGAGAAGAAAGAGAGAGAGATGAACACTGAAGGGTGACATAACGTCAAAATAATTTTGTTTTGCCTTCTTCCTTAACACCACGTGTGTGTGTTTTTGTTAGTAACAAGGTTGTCAGAAAAATCCAGTTTTGGATCCTTGTTTCCAAGAAAAGATTGTCCAATCATTGTGCTTCTTCTTCTTCTTCTTCTTGCTGCCAAAATAAGGAATTAACTAAACTACTGTCACAGAGATATGTCCCAAGAAAGTGCGTCTTCAACTGGTGGTGATGGTGTTGCCAGCATTGAACTTGGCGCCACCTTCCTTGGCTCCACTACCCTCACCAAAGGGAAGTACACCAGGATATGGCGTAAGAGTTTGTACATAAGGTGGTTCCTCATCTCCGTGAAGAAGCCGGCAAGTTCCGGTGGCAGCAGCCATGAGTCTCCACCACCATCACCAGACTCAGCACTTCCTTCAATACCATACACTTCATTATCTTTTGCTAGAACCTCCTCTTCCAAATCCTATGTTGCAGTTGATATAGAAGAGTGCATTAGCAGTGATGCTGCTGGAATTGTGAAGGACCAGGACGTGGATTCTCTTCCTGGTCTGGCTGAGGTTGACTTGGTTTCCGGTGTTCTTGGTGGTCAACGTCACTACACACAGGTACCAATTCATCCACATATTTGGTCGTTATGATGATATTTGATAGATCCCTTGTGGTTTATGCTCAACAAACAAACTAAACTATCTAAAGTTTTGGTTTTGTGAATTGTTCAGGATGGATTGTTTGTGGGTGGGTTGAGAGGGATGTGTTTTGTTGATGGGATTTTGTCTTTATGAACAGGAGCACGATGCTATTGATGAGGGGAACACCACCGCTATACCGTTACCAGTTCTTGGAATAGACTTGTCCAAGTCTTTATTGAGCAGCTACAAATGCTACCGTTGCACAATTTTGATGCTGTTGGTCTCAGCCGGGTTGTCATTCGCCATAGACTTCAAGCAGGAGGGGCCTAAACATGGTTGGCATGATGGTGTTGCCATACTATTCGCTCTTCTCCTGCTGGTTCTAGGAAAACCAGTGGCAAACTTTTTGTGCGAGAGGAAAAAGTTGAAGTTGGCGGAGAGAAAGCAGGAGTTGGAATGCAGAGTGAAACGGGGTCAAGAGTCGCTAGAGGTTCCAATATCTGATATTGTGGTGGGAGACACAGTGTGCCTGTGGCCAGGCGATGAGGTTCCAGCAGATGGTGAGCTTGCAAGTGATGGCATCCTTGTGCTGGCTGAGCTTGAAGAGATAAAATGCAAACAGAAGGGGCAGAATCCGTATGTTATATCTGGTTCAAAGGTGATTGGTGGCCAGGGAAGGATGTTGGTAACATCAGTTGGAACCAAAACCAATTTGGCTAAGGTAGGTACAGGTAATTCTGAAAGGAGGGGTTTGTTGGAAAGACAAATTGAGAAGCCAGTTTCTTACATTGACATGGCTGCTCTTTCTATCTCTGTAGTGGTTGCACTTGTGGTGTTAATTCGCCTAGTTTGTGGAAAAGATGGGAGCAATGCAGAGTTGCCAGAAATGAAAGGGCAGGTCTCAATTGGCGTTTTGATGAGAGTCCTTGAGAGAACTTTTCTGAGACCCCAAGGAAGGGTTTCCATTTTGACAGGTCTTGTTACTGTTGCAATACTTTGCGTGCAGCATGGAATGCCACTTGTGGTTACAATTTCTCTGAAGTACCAGATTGATAAGGAAGAGCAAAACCAAGATGCAGTTCTTAATGATTTGTCCGCTTGTACGACAATGGGGTTGGTAACTGTCATCTGCATTGATGTGTCAGGGGAGCTCATATCTAAACCAATGGAAGTTAGCAGAATATGGATGGGAGAAAAAGATATCAGCATGGTTGAGGGATCAGAAATAGAAAAACCGGTGCTTGACATGCTTAAACTAGGGGTTGGTTTATCAGTCCTTGCACCAGAGATTTATCTTTCCCCTTTGTTCAATTCACTAGTTTCTTGGGCAGAAACGACATGGGAAATGAGCATGAGATCTTTCACAGAAGAAAAGTTTGACATTCTTAAGCACAGCAAATTGAATTCTGGCAAAGAAGGCAGTGGAGTTTTGGTGAGAAAAGTTGGGGACGGTGAAGTTCTGCACTTGCACTGGAGTGGAGCTGCATCCGCAATATTGGAGATGTGTTCACAGTACCATGATAGTGAGGGGAATTGCCACGCCATGGAAAATCAGAAAATCAAATTTGGGCAGGTGATTAAAGAGATGGAGGAGAGTGGACTTAGGTCAATTGCTTTTGCTTACAAACAAACAGATGGAGAAGAACTTGAGCAAGAAGAACTGATCTTGTCTGGACTGATAGGCCTGAAAGACACTAGTCAAGAATGCATAAAATCAGCTCTGGAAAATTTCAGAAATGCTGCAAATGTACAGATCAAACTGGTCTCAGAGGATGGCATCGAGAAATTGGAAGGCATTGCTTGTGAACTAGGACTAGAACATAGTGTTGTGCTTGAAGGTAAACAACTTCAAGATTTGAATGAGGAAGCTAGATTAGTCGAAGTGGATCGGGCTCATGTAATGACAAGGTTCCTTCCTGAGGACAAAGTTCTTCTGATACAGTGCTTGCAAGAGAAAGGTAAGGTGGTTGCATTCATTGGGACAAGATCGATGACTAGTCATACTTCAGTTCTAAAAGTAGCTGATGTGGGGATAGTGCGTGATTCTCTAAGCACAAGAGTGGATAGAGATAGTTGTGACATATCTATCAGATGCTTCAGTGCATTGGAACCTATTGTGATAGCTGGCAGAAGTCAATACCAGAATATTCAGAAGTTCATTCAACTTCAGCTGACATGTACCATATCAGGATCAGTCATAACCTTGATTACAACCTGTACTGGAGATTCCCCTCTTGCACCGTTCCAGTTGATTTGGGTGAATGTTTTGGTGTGCATTCTGGGTGGCCTAATGATGGTAATGACATTAACCAATAAGGAACAGCTTGCTAAACAACCATGTAATCACAGGAACCAAAATATTATAGCCAAAGAAATCTGGAAAAGCATTGCCATTCAGGTGCTATATCAGACTTCTGTATCAATGATACTTGAGTTTGGGGGACATGTTACTGACTGGGAAAAGAAAGTTAGGGAAACCATGATCTTTAACACCTTCTTACTGTGCCAAATCGTGAATCTGCTCAACACCATGCAGTTGTTGAGAAAGGAAGTTCTTGTTCAGAGCTTCTATTTCTTGGGGGCCTTAGTTATCAGTGTTCTAATGCAAGTGGTGGTGATTGAGTACGCTAAAGGCCTTGCAGATTGCATGCAGCTGAATGCTACGAGATGGGGTATCTGTGTCATGATTGGTGCTCTTGCATGGCTATTTGAGTGGAGCATGAAGAATATTCTTCCAGTTTTTCTCAATCCCAGCACCAACTATTCTTCAGAATCATTTACTTCACCTTCTTTCTTTCTTTCTCCAACTTTTCCATTTCTGATGCTACTTTTGTTCCCTATAGGACTAATTTTTAGTCAAATAGGCATGAACATGACACTTCGTTAGTGGCAGGGATATCAACTTTACACGCCCACTGACTTTAGTCTGTGTATAATATTGTGGCTGCATTTTGCAGCAGCACATTTCTTTGTACTCATCATAGAATAATCATCTACCTCTGTTACCTATGCATGTAGATAAAGCTTCACTATCATCTCTTTCCCTCAGGGAATCAATGTGAATTAAGCATTTACAGATTTATTCTATGTACTTTGATTAGAACTTTTTGTTTCTGTGTATATGCCTCTATATATTGTCTCAACATGTGCATGGCTTATGGTAAAATAACCTAGAAAGTGAATGAAGCACAAAGTATTTTTCTTCTTCTATAAACTCTTTCAAAACTTTGTAGTATACATCTCGGAGTTGAAAGATGTAGAAATTATTAAAATAATGCTATCGAGGGCTATAAATATCAGAGAAAATTTAGATTTAATGTATATATACACATTCAAGGGGAGGGAAAAAGGATAAAAAGTTACTTGATTAAGAAAAGATAAAGTTTAGGGCAAGAGAAGATAAAGAAAATCAGAAGTTGAAATTTTTTATATAAAAAGATAAACTAAATTGCTGTGTAGTTGAGCTTTAGAGTGAAAGTTCATCGAAGAAACTTTTTAACTTTCAATATAATAAATTTCATGTCCAAATATTTTATAATCAATATCACGGTTTTTCAAATGCGTGTCAATATAGTTTGATAAAAAAAAAAACAAAAAAAAATGTTAACAAAAATAAAAATTTATTTAATATTTACTTTTTAAAGTAAGAAGAGACTTTAGTAGAAAATACTTAATTTTTTAAATAATGATAGCATCATAAAGATAAATAGAAAAATATCACATAATTCATCTTCATTATTTTTTTCAGGACAGTTCCTTCCTGCACGATACATATTACTTTCTGCACTTAATTAATTTTTAATATGTCAAAAATGTTCTTATTACTTTTATTTTTAAATTTATTTATTTTGTTTTCTCTCATACTAAGTCACGAAATAAATAAGTATAATAAAATAAAAAATTGTTAATTTTTCTATTTTTTGATAAATATTAACAAACTTTTCTTATAAATAATAAAAAAATCTAATAAATATTAAAAAATATCTATATTTATTTTCAAGAATATAAAATTAAATATTTGAAAATAATGTGTTAAACTGAATTTTTAAAATTAATTATATTAAATTATAAATATCTTAACAGTATCCAACATCATTTTTATTATTATTAAAAAAATATAAAAGATATGTTTCTACAAATATAAAAAAAAACTATTTAATACATAAATTTTAAAAAAAAAATAATAAGGATATTATTAATATTTTAAGAATTTGTTAACTACAGAAATGATTTTGTATCGGGTAAAAAGCAACTTCCTTTTCTCACATGTTGTAATCTTACATCTCAATAAGTGATTCTAAAACCTTTAAGCCAAACTGATGGATGTATTTTGTTGTTATACTTCCATGTTAAGAAGTACTAGCAAAAACCCTTTTAATCTATTGGATTGGTAGAAACGCTAATTATTACTTTGTGAAAATATTTATTTTTACTAGAATCCATGAAACTTCACTCACATTTCTGTGAAAAATATCAAGTATTAAACAAATCACCACCCATTGTCTATTAAAGAATTGTGCTTGTATAGACTTTTGACTTGGTCAATTCTATACATGAAAATATATCAACTATTCGAAAATACCTTAACATTACAAATGCTTACATATTATAAAATACTATAATACCACATTTATATGAAATTGAGATGTCGTAATACATCAGTTTTGCTAATCTATGCACCACTATTAGAGCTTTTAAATGTCCTTTTTTAATGAACCAAAATTTTAGAAAATACTAAATATTTAAGTGTTATTTCCGGTACAATATATGTTGATTTTAATTTTTCTTTGTTTATCTCAGTTTCTTTTATATTTTTAATTTACTAAATTAATATTTAAAATAGTGATTATCATTGAAATAATTGATAAAATATTTCATCACAACTTTATTTTTCAATAATGATCGATACAATAATTTTTTTAAGGGTTTTTACTAAATTTGACATTTTAAGATTTTTTTTCACTTCACCAAGTTTAAAATGAAGTAGTCAAATTAATGGAAAATGACTTGTTTAAAAAATAATTTATTGTGGTATTTTATTTAAAGACAAATATGAAAAAAAAGCTGGTTAGCAAATGGGATGTGAAGAATTAAAAAAAAGAAAAAAAAAAGAAGAAGAAGAAGAAGAAGAAATATAGTAGGAAACTTAAAATGAAGTGGACATCACCAAACTAAAAAAAAAATGGTATTAATTATAATAAAACAATCTCTTAAATATTTACTATTTTTTAATATTTTAAATCATCAAAAGAGACATTTAAGAACTTTAATTATATGCCCTTGATGCATAGATTCATTTTAACCTTATTTAGTTTTTGCATTGAAGGTTTAAACAAATTTTCCACAGTATTTGTGATGTTTTTAACCTTAGTTAATGTGCTTTACTTGTTTTCTCCTAAGTGTCCTAATTCTCATTTAAATACAACTTTTCTTGCATGTGATATTGAGGGTTAATCAAAAACCAATAATGCCATGAATCAAACCAAAACTTCTAGCATTTTGTTTTCATGTTTCATATACTCTTTAGATATCAAACTAGATTCTCTATTTTTAAGGAGTTTTCTATCATCTTATATTCATTTGTGATTTTTTCCACTTTTTTTTAACTGTTTGATTAAAGATAAGATTTTTTTTAATTGTTGCTTAAAGATAATATTTGTTTTTTTAGTTTCCACACCAAGCAAAAAAGGTCAATATTTATTCCCACATAAACCAAATTTGTAATCTAGCAAAGATGAGCAGCCACCTTGAGCTCTTGGTAGCCGAGTATTCTGTGTGTGGTTTCAGACTCAGTAACAGCAAAAGTGTTTTTTTTTTTCTGTGAAAAGAAAAGAAAAAAAAGAATGTGATGGGTCACGGGTCTGCAATGCAGAATGAACCCAATCCAAACTATCTGCAATTAAAGTTAATATTTTTATTTTGATTTCTTGACTTTTGGTGGACCCTTTTTGTGTGGCTTACATTAACCCTCTCGAAAACATCTAAGGAAGAAGATCTTCGCATCCACGTGGCGGAAGGAGAGAGAGTTTAGCAGCACAAAATATCAGCATGAGAATCCACATCCATATCTAGGACCAATGAGGTGTTGCTGAGTTGTGCATATCCTCATCCACAATATCACACCACTTCCACCATGGCCCCTCTCACCCTTCTATAAACATTTGCAGCACCCTTCTTCAATCTCCACAACACTCTCACAAAACCAAAGAAAGAAGAGGCCTTTGCCAACCCAACAACACAGCCATGGCCACCACTGCTTTCCAGCAATCAGCATTCGCTGGTCAAACAGCTCTGAAGCAGGTCAATGAGTTCGTCCGCAAGACCGGTGGCTCCGGCAAAGGCCGCACTAACATGCGCCGTACCGTCAAGAGTGCTCCTCAGAGCATTTGGTAAGTGCTCTCTAACATTGCTAGTTATAAGTTCTAGTGTACTACTCTAAAGTTGCATGACTATAAAGTCACATGCTATTCCTTGCTTTCATGATTTTGGTGTTGTTTGTGAATTAAAGTTAGAGTTTTACCTCACTGATTTACCTTGTAAGGATCTGCATTGAATGTAAAACTCTAATTCTGATGAAAGAACACAACACAATGTGGTAACATGAAGTGGGGTGTTGAACTATATCTGTTTGAGAAAATGACTGATTTTGCATGGGGTGGTTGTGGAAAACAGGTATGGCCCTGACCGTCCCAAGTACTTGGGTCCATTCTCTGACCAGATTCCATCATACCTGACTGGTGAATTCCCTGGTGACTATGGATGGGACACAGCTGGATTATCAGCTGACCCTGAGACCTTTGCCAGGAACCGTGAGTTGGAGGTGATTCACAGCAGATGGGCCATGCTTGGTGCTCTAGGATGCACCTTCCCAGAGATCCTTGAGAAGAACGGTGTGAAATTCGGTGAGGCAGTGTGGTTCAAGGCTGGTGCACAGATCTTCTCTGAGGGAGGGCTTGACTATTTGGGGAACCCAAACCTGATCCATGCTCAGAGCATTCTTGCCATCTGGGCTGTTCAGGTTGTGCTGATGGGGTTTGTTGAAGGCTACAGAGTTGGTGGAGGACCTCTTGGTGAAGGCCTAGACCCTATCTACCCTGGAGGTGCCTTTGACCCACTTGGTCTTGCTGATGACCCTGATGCATTTGCTGAGTTGAAGGTCAAGGAACTCAAGAATGGTCGGTTGGCTATGTTCTCCATGTTTGGTTTCTTTGTTCAGGCCATTGTTACTGGCAAGGGCCCTATTCAGAACCTTTACGACCATGTTGCTGATCCTGTTGCCAACAATGCTTGGGCTTATGCCACCAACTTTGTCCCCGGACAATGAGCATGTCAGCTTGTGCCATTTTAGATGCAATGCAATCTTCTGCTCCTGTTTGCAGTTTTTCGCTTGTGTTTAACTCCGATTTCACTAATGTAACTACACCTGTGTAGCAGAAGAATCTGTATGAGAACAATTATATATCACAAATTTGGATCCCTGAAATATCAAACTCTTGACTTGTGTTGTTATATGGTTTTCTGTCTTCACATAACCTGAACTGAACAAACTTTTCCTAAATGTTAATTAGTTCAAACATTGAAACCATTTTGAAGGAATCTATGAGTGATGTACCAAGTACACCATCCAATTCAAAGCTGAGACTGAGAACATAAAAGTATGAATCCATCTATCATCTAAATGCATCAATAATATAGTCAGTGAAAGACAATTGAAACTATGTTTTGAAACACAAGAGAACAGCATACACTTTCTTACCACTTTCTTCCCTAATTTGGAAAGAATGCAAATAGCATAGAATTTAGACAGTGTTTTTAATCTTTGTGAGACCAAATCATGAGCAAGAGTACTCAATTTTTTTACCAATTTCTGTCATAAACTTTTTCTTCTTCTTTACTATTGGTTCCAAAGAGAATGTAAAGCAACAGATTGGTGCGTGTTTGGATAAGCGGTTAAGTGTAATTTTGGGAGTGATAACCATGTCTTGTATGTTTTATTATTTTGAAAGTACTTCAATAATAATCCAAACATACCTTTAAATTAAAAAAAAAAATAGTAATAAGTAAATTTTATGCATTTACTGCTTATTGTTATATTTTTACAAAAGAGTGCTAATGTTATATTTTTACGAATACAAATATATATACATGTATATGTATGTATATATGTACGTTATATATGTATGTATAATTATATATATATATATATATATATATATATATATATATATATGTATGTATATATATATTTTATATATATATATATAATTATATATATATATATATATATATATATATATATATATGTGTGTGTGTGTGTGTGTTTATGGATGCATATGTATATCAAGTCTTTTACTTTATTTTTTCAAATACTGTTAAATTCCATCAGCTTTATGCTAAATTCTGCTTTAAGAAATTTGAATAAATTGAAAATCATTTTTAGCTCTGCAGCAGATTTTTTTTTATCTCTGCAAATTTTCTATACTGTTACGAATTCTTCCCAAAGGAGCCTACTGATTTTTGCTAATTTAATGTTTAGCTCATGCACAGGCTTAGCAGTAGTATTGTGCATATCATGAAAGGGGTTATATGTTTACATCTCTGGGGTGCTAGCTTTTACTCGGTTTGCTTGTAATTTACTGTTTTGGCAACTCTTTTATCACTATTAAATTACATGCATTTCAAAAGTTATTTTGCAAAGTTCTAGCTACCCCGAGGAAGTCATAAATTTACCATATACTTTTTTGGTATGCAAGAATCATGATAATTCATGGTGCAGCTTTACTTCGTGTGTAAAATCTTAATCGTTGTGAAAAAATTGTGAGAAAATTGAAATCACAAATTCTCACAGTTGCTTCATGCAATGAGAATGATAATACTTTTACCACATTGTTTGCCTTACTCTTACACGAGTCAAAATAGTTTTAAACCATTACTTTTTGAAGATTTTATAAATGTAAGGGCCGTAGTTACATAATGTAAAATAACAGAAGCATATAAAGTTAAGTGAAGTTTTATATCCTACTTTAGCATCCAACTAAACTAGCCATCTTAATCATTGCATGACTTGTCTTCTAACACTTAGCCTACTCGTTTAAGCCAACTTCACAAGTCAAATCAAAAACCCATATAAAATCATTTAAAAATCACTAATCTATGCTAAGACATTGCGATTGGTGCATACGACCACTCTACAAGACCACAACCATTCAAATTGCATAAATATCCCATCTTTAAAGTTAATCTCATCATTGATATACATTGTTTGTTCCACTGAGCTTGTTCACATTGAGGGTGTATTTGCGTTTTCATATGTAAGAAGGACCTCTTGTACTATACTGAAGAGAACGTTGGATGCAACTTTTTCTCAAACACAGAAAAGTTATGAACAGCACAACATTTGGTCAAGAAGCAATCAATTCATTCCAAACAAACTTCTATGTAAGAACAGAGGCTACCAAGTTACACTCCCGGGTATCTAAGTATATGGGAAACATGAGACATGAAGCTAGAAACTTGTCACATTCAAATTAGACAAAAGTAAGCTTTATGGCTTTCCATCAATCCATAATCCACAAGGAAAATTGTGGAAATTAATTACAGCTAAATCTACTAGATGAAAGTAGCTAGAGGGTATCTTATAGTTACACCGTAGAGTGAGTTCTTCCTATGTCTTTCCTTCATGGACACTACATTAGGGCTAATTTAATCATTGATGGCAAGGTCCAAAAATATTCCTTCTCTATTCCTTTTGTCTCTTGTGCACAGCACGACACTCTCCTTCCAGCTCCAAAACAAGAATAGCACATTCAACAGTTAAAGGTTATTAAAAAGAGGGTATTATAGCAACAAGATCAAACAAAGAAGTACCATCTTCTCCTAAGCAAACAGTGGCTAAAATTGACAAGCCCAGATAAGCATTGCATTACCTAACCATTTATTCTCCACAATACTCCCTTCCAAATGCTACTCAGCATCATCATTTTGGACTCTACCTCTCACCCTTTTCCTCCTTCAAAAAGTCCCTTTGGCCACACATCAAGCGACCCTGCCTTCCCCTATACTAACTTTTAGCAACTTTCTCCTTGGCCTCTTCTCCAACACCAGTCGATTCTAATCTCTGTTGCTATCATCAGGAATCAGTAACATGCACCCAAATGAATAAAATAAACTATGAACAGCTAAAAATGATTATCTTCTATACATGCATTCCCTTGTATTATATACCACTTCCAAACCACTCCATGCCAAACCCCACCAAAATATAAAGCACACCCCAACTTGATTTTTTACTCACTGCCAAATGGGTAGGCAAGGTAATGATCCCACTACCACTCTCAACTCCTCCATTGCTCTTCTTCAAGAGAGGTTTAGACAGTTGGAGAAGGTCAAAGAAAGAAGAGAGGGGAAGCAACTCCTCAAACTCTTGTCATCTGAGACCACCTCATCATCTATTATTCACAACCCATCATCACAAAACTCTCATCAACAACAAATGGTGCCTCCTCTACATAGGCCAACTCTCCATGATTCTCTTTCTCTTGGCCTCAACTTCACTCAAGGTGATCACAACACCATGAACATGAAACCACCCCCTTCCTCCAATTTATGGCCACAGGGAGCACCATCATCAAGAAATTTTGATACCTCAGACGTTGATACTTCTCTTCATCTGTAAATATGTTCACTACTACTAGTCTCTGCTTCCCCAGTACCTATATAGATGTATAATAATAACCCTATGTTCTGCATCATTTTGTATCAGTAATTAAGGAGGATTTGTATCAGTTCTGCTTCTTTTTTCCCTGGAAACTATGTGAATAACATATGAAATTCGTAATTGTATATGGACTTCCCTAAACAACTTCTATTTTTAAGACTAACAAATTTCATTATATATTTATTAACGTTTAAAGCTTTCAAAATTGCTGTATTTATGAAAGTAATTTTGTGAAATATGCAAAGACATGGATGCATCATGCATCAAATAACCCACTTAGAAAACATCTAAACACGTGCGTTCAGACACACAAACACGACAATTATATTATGCTCTTTATTTATTTGGCCGTGTCTCAAGTGGCTTGTGGAACTTATATTTCTCATCATATTAAAGAGAGAACATATATTATATGTCATATTGTTGATTTGTACAGAAAAAAAAATTTAAACATTTGGCAATAATTTTGAGTTTGAAAACTAATTGCTTTACTATTTCTCATATCTATTCTTAAGTAGAAAGTGCTTAAACATTTTTCAAAAAGTTAAGATACAATGATAACAACTAGATCTTTTCTATTAAGTAAAATCAATTACAATAATTACTAAGTAAATAAATATATACATAATTCATTGCTCTCTTTTTCAGTCATGTCTATATGGATAAGAATTAAATTTTTTGGTGAATTAATTTTGGTTGTCTAACTAAAATATTTTATTTACCTCCGTGAGTAAGACTACAAAACTCAAGGATTTTCATAAATTACTTTCCTCAATGTGTTTCTTTTCAATGGTATTAGAGATATTTATAGTAGCATATTATAGAGGTAATCCATGGTAATGTACCTGAACTCAAAATTCACAATCTTTTTATTTCTTTTTCTTATTTTCTTTATTGATCAGAGAGCCAAACACGTTTTATTATTATTTTGTTATCGAAATACGTTTAAATAATACTATTTATGTTTGTCATTTTACCAAGACAAACATCTAGGCAACTTCATTTATTATTTTTTACATGGTTATTTCTTTTAATTTTATTTTCAAACAATTCTACTTTCTATGACGTACCGTTATAGAGTAAATTTTACGAAGAAGAATGGTTTTTCATGTCTAACCAATAGTAGAAATTTGATTAAAAATTTACTTTATAAAAAATTATTAATTACGATGATTTTCACCAATAATTGACCACGTGCAAACTAGTTTTAAGCTATCATTACATAGAATATTTATTTTCTTGTATTATTATTACAAAAAATAATCAGGGCTAGGAAAATTAGTTGAAAACCCGAAAAGGGAAATAAGTTAAGACGAGTAGCATCGAGAAGCTTCGGAAACGCCATGTTTTGATCACACAACACAGCACAACCAATTCAAACCCCTTCTAAAACCCTACCATTTCCCTGCTTAACCAAACGCGCTTTCTCCAATCGTAGCTTCAATCTTCTTCTCTCAGCTTTTGTTTCTCTCTTCAATTCACTATGCACAGACTCTCTGCTCGCTCTTCTTCCGTCTCCGCCTTGTTGCGCTATGGCGGCGCACTTCGAAGGGACGTGGTTGCTCCCATTTCCTCTTCACACTTAGCTAAGGTTTTCCATTTCTTTCACTTTTTTTGCTTCTGTAAATTTCTCTTCATCTAGATTTTTCATGTCATAATCCCTAGCTTGCTATTCGTTTGTCGTTTGTTGCTGTAACCAGTTCCTATATTTGCAGCCAGTGATTCTGTTTGTTTTATTATATTTTGGACGGACATATTACATATGTAGATAGCGTTAATTGATTACGTAGTGTTAGTTTATCTGATGTTCGTGGATAACAAACACGTGTTGCAACCATGTTGAAATTGTGGGCTTTTTGTGTGTCCTTTTCTTTTGCTTATGAGGAGCAGGTGAGCGAGAATGACACCCAAACTAGATGGTTTTCTATTCTGGGATCGGACAAATCCAGCACAGTTGATTCTGCAAATCATCCAAACTTGAGAAGAGATTTGTTTTTGGGTAGACGATGTGAATCAACTGCTGCAGAATCTTCTGCGTCTAGTTCCCCACCAGCCGAGAGATATGAATACCAAGCTGAGGTATGGCTGTTTTTCATGTTGTATGGTCTCTGGTGAGTATGGTATTGCTTGCTTAACTTTGGATTTTATGCATCATTGACAGGTTAGTCGGCTCATGGACCTCATTGTTAACAGTTTATATAGTAACAAAGAAGTGTTTCTTAGGGAGCTTATTAGGTATGCTCTTTCATACTTGTAGGTTTTTTTTAGCGCTGCTACTATTTGCCTATTTATTGTCTCGAAACTTTTTTGGATGAAGTAGAATTGGTACGTTTTTGCTGGTTATCCTATATAGAATTATGTTGTTTGAGCATTTGTGTTTAGATGGTTTGAATACGTTTATGTATATTGATGTTATACTAGCTATAATTGCATTTTAAGGGCATGTCCTGTGGCAAGTGATTTCCTGCAGATACACTGCAATTACTTTCAGGGTCTGTTTGGAATAAATTATTCGTCTTTTCAGGAAACTATTTCCAGGAATAGAGTTGAATTTTCAATATAGAATCCATGTCCTTGATATTTATTGAATGTACGTAACTCTGTGTTGCCCAATCTGTTAATCTATACTTTTTTTTATGTGCAGCAATGCAAGTGATGCTTTGGATAAGCTGCGGTTTCTGAGTGTAACAGAGCCAGGGCTGTTGAAGGAGGCAGTTGATTTTGACATCCGAATTCAAACTGATAAGGATAATGGGATCATATCTATTACGTAAGAGAAATGACCTGTGATTAATATTTGATTTAAGATTTTTAATCTCAGTTGGTGCTGCAACTTATGTTTTATGCAGTGATACAGGCATTGGTATGACTAGGCAAGAGCTAGTTGATTGCCTTGGAACTATTGCTCAAAGTGGAACTGCAAAGTTTTTGAAGGCTCTAAAGGTCTTAACGTCTTCTGAACGATGCTTTAATATTTTACTGTCATTTTTTGCTTTTGCATTCATGTATATTACCTGCTGACAAATGTGTATCATTTAAAAGGATAGCAAGGATGCTGGTGGTGACAACAACTTAATTGGTCAATTCGGTGTGGGATTTTATTCCGCTTTTCTCGTTGCTGATCGGGTATGTATTTGTGTAAAAGTAAATATGTCATGGTCTTTTATTTTTTGTTTAATTTGGTAGTTATATCAACTTGTGTTGTTTGAAGGTGGTTGTCTCAACCAAAAGTCCAAAATCTGATAAGCAATATGTTTGGGAAGGAGAGGCGAATTCTAGCTCATATACCATAACTGAGGAAACAGATCCTGAGAAGCTGATTCCGAGAGGAACTCGTCTTACACTTTATCTTAAGGTATGTTGATAATCATCTTTGTTGAACATTAAGTAGTTATTTTTGTTTTCTTTTTCCGCAAGCTTACGAATGTGATTTCATTATGCCCATTGCTACCTTTCAGAGGGATGACAAAGGTTTTGCTCATCCAGAGCGGATTCAGAAGCTTGTGAAAAACTATTCACAATTTGTCTCGTTCCCAATATACACTTGGCAGGAAAAGGGATACACCAAAGAAGTATGGCTATCTAATCCAGATCTTGATAGCACTATCTATGATAATGTTACTTGAGTTATTTCATTCTCCACTTGATTTTAGTATGGACTTTTTCAGCTTTAATTGTATTTTGATCTCATTCTAGGTGGAAGTCGACGAGGATCCAGATGAAGCTAAAATGGACAATCAAGATGAGAAGACTGAGGTAACATTCTGATTGTTCTGCTTATGTGCTGAATGCAGTATTTTCATTGATGTGAATATGAATTGTGTAGCTGCTGCAAATTTACTCATTGACAAGTGACTTTGACACATTGTCATGACAGAAAAAGAAGAAAACTAAAACTGTTGTTGAGAAGTACTGGGATTGGGAGCTGACAAATGAGACCCAACCAATCTGGGTTAGTTTTACGATTTCCAATTTCATGAGTTACACTCAAACATTTTTAAAAATTATTACTCGAATGAAGTGGAATTACTCTATTTATGCAGCTCCGTAATCCTAAAGAAGTCACCAAGGACGAGTACAATGAATTCTATAAGAAAACTTTTAATGAATACTTGGAGCCATTAGCATCCTCACACTTTACCACAGAGGTAAGGATTTTATGTTCTCAAGTGCCCCCTTATTGTGCGTAGTGGATATTTTTATTCTTTAATGAAAATTCAGAGTTTGGCTGGAAAACAACTAGCTTGATAATGTTAATTTTTTACCACATTCTTGAGGAGATTCATAGTGTTACAGGTAATAATTGTTATTTATTTTTATTGACACATGAGGTGATGCTTGTTATATCAGGGTGAGGTAGAATTTAGATCTATACTTTTCGTTCCTGCATTCGCCCCCTCAGGGAAGGATGACATAATCAATCCCAAGACCAAGAATATAAGACTTTATGTGAAGAGAGTGTTCATTTCAGATGACTTTGATGGGGAACTGGTATAAGCACTTTGCTATCTGCATTCTACAACCTTGAGTATCTGGTTGTTGTTGTCAAAATCGTATTATCGTGGACTAATTAATGTGTTTGTTGAACAGTTCCCCCGTTACTTAAGCTTTGTCAAAGGTGTTGTTGACTCGAATGACCTCCCACTTAATGTGTCACGTGAAATTCTTCAAGAGAGCCGCATTGTAAGTAGTTAGGACAATGTGAATATGCTTCATGTTTACATCTGGATCTCTATGTTATCGTACCAGTTTTGCCTTTCTTATTTTTTCCATGTTGCTTGAAGGTGCGGATTATGAGGAAACGTTTAGTTCGGAAAGCTTTTGACATGATTCTGGGAATATCCATGAGTGAGAACAGAGAGGTATATTATTATTCTGAAAGTTGTTCATTGTATAAGTAGTTTTCTTTTATTTTTGAAGTTGTAGAGTAGCTAGGATAAATTTAGGTGTAGAAGTATCAACATTATATATATATATATATATATATATATATATATATATATATGTT
>Ga0209489_104259_pt1 | contig 26569 bp, 14 predicted proteins | sample SiratrowhiteBW_FD_187527 | JGI IMG/M metagenome (GOLD analysis project Ga0209489, IMG submission 187527) | Root nodule microbial communities of legume samples collected from California, USA - Siratro white BW (SPAdes) (version 2) | ecosystem: Host-associated > Plants > Roots > Nodule | place... | reverse complement strand
AAAAACAAAAAAAAAAAATATGCAAAAAAAAAAAAAAAGAGTGTACCAACATAAAGGCCTTAAGATAAAAATATTATACAAGAAATTATTGTGGAGAAATAGTATACCTCCAAGACTATAATATTCTTGTTTTTGTTTAGCAAAGCTAAGGAACATATATACATAATATCATACAAGCCATTACATTACCCAATCTCATACACAAAATATATATCTATAATATATCAAACACTTTTTCATGTTGAAGCATATAAATCATATCCACAAATTTTGTTACGTATATACCCTAGGACCTGGCAATGGTTTAATGGAGATATGTGTTAACTAATCATTAAAATTAACACACTAAGTGGTAATGTATCAAATAAAATTTATCTTTGTCGAAATGACAATTTATTTCAATATATGTGGTCATCTCAAGAAATATTGGATTTGAGATAATATGAAAAATATTATATCAATATTCAATTTCTTCCATATAAACAAAATTTATTTCAAAAATATATATATTTTTAATTAATTTTTAAAAGAATAAAAAAGAGTTATTTAATTAAAATTGAATTTTATTGTATTCTTTTATGTTGGCAAAAGAATGGCCAAAAGGTGCATGTTAATGTTCACAAAATCATAACCAAAAGACATATGTTAATGTTTGCAAAAACATCTCCAAAAGGTGTACGTTAATATTCACAAAAACATGTCCGAAAGGTATATGTTAATGTTCGCAAAAACATGACTAAAGAGGAACATGTTAATGTTTGCAAAAACATGACCGAAGAGGTCCATGTTAATTTTCGAAAAAACATGACCGAAGAAGCGCATGTTAATGTTCGAATAAACATGGCTGGAAAAACACACGTTAATGTTCGCAAAAAACTGGCCAAAAAGACGCATGTTAATATTTGCACAAACATGAACTAAAGGCGCATATTAATAATGTTTGCAAAAACAACCCCAAAAGGTGGATGTTAATGTTCTCAAAAACATGGCTTAAAGGCGTATGTTAATGCTAGCAAAAAGATGACTGAAAGACGCATGTTAATGTTCGTAAAAACATGAACGTTAATATTCACAAAAAGCATGGCCGAAGAGACGCATGTTACTGCTCACAACAACATGGCTGAAGAGGCACATGTTAATGTTCGCAAAAACATAACCGAAAAATGCATGTTAATGAGTCACAAAAGCATAGACGGAGAGACACATGTTAATGAATTACAAAAACATGACTGAATGACATGTTAACAAGTCGCAAAAAACACAACCAAAGAGGTGTGTGTTAATTCAAAGTGTCAAAAGCGCCACCGAAAGCCCATAACCGAAAGGCGTCACCAAAAGGTATCACCGAAAGCCATAACCAAAAGGCATCACCGAAAGCCATGACCGAAAAGCGTAAAATTACGAAGTGCCAAAGGCGTAACTGAAAGGTATGACCAAAAGACATGCCTCCCCAAATTTTCGAGACATTAGCTAATTCGATCTACAAAAGCATACTCTTCGGACTTCGAGATATGTTACCAACACATCTCAACACAAAATCATACTGATATTGTGTTTCAACACATCGGAATAGCAATCAATTTAAAGAAATTGAATTCCAGGTATGTACCTTGTATAAATTGTTTATAAAAAATTGACATTGATAAATTTTTATCTGCAATTCCTGAAACTTAGAATGATTCACGTGTAAATGGTTTTCCATAAATATTACATTTGAAATTACTTTAATATTCATTGAGAGAAACATTATGGGTCTAATAAAGCATTTTCACCTATTCGGCTTGAGACTAAAGGGCTTGTGACCCGTCTTAGGCCCAAGGGGTGTTGTTAGTATAAAAGGAGTGTCAAACAAAAATCTACATATCCATGCATGAAAATGGGTCGCAGATAATGCAAGTCCAAATATGTAAATACTCACTTTTAGTGGGCTCAACAGTTCTATGAGAGATAATAATATGTTAAGATTTTCGTAATCGGAAATCAAATATTTCAAGCAATTGACATTCAAATACTGATTCAAATCCTTGAACAAATATTTGTAAGAGGAAGTAAGTAAAATATTGGAATGTTGTTACATAATTTTGGGTACAATTTTAGTACTTGTTTTTTAAGAACAGTAAAGGAATAAATAGAACACACCTATCATGAGATAATGAATTGAAAAGTTTTATTTAGACTAGTCTAGAAAACAATCAAAAACCTCTACGACTAGAACAAAACTCAAAATATATTCATACCACACAAGTATGTGTGCTGAAGAAAAATAAAGAAAAAATACCAAAATCTAAAAACTTAATCAAATTAGTTTGGTGACCAAACACATAGAATTGTCAATTACAGCAAAATAAAGGAAACAAAATCAAAAAAGTTTAAGCCTCTAAGCTCATAGCAACTTTTTTATAAGCACAATGTGGGATCCAATCCCTATTTAAAAGAATGTACTCACGTTGCTCCTATCACAAATAAATTTTACCAAAATGGTGACTTGACCTTTTATTTGGCCAAAACGACCTTGTGCTAGTAGTATATTTTAAATAACCTCGTTTGGTATTTAATTTGTAAAAGTGCACTTCTTTAGTCGGTCAGACCCAAAATCCTGGTTTTCCTTGATCATCCTTAACAATGACACAAACAAATTAATGCATTTATATCTCAAACTATTTTCAAACAGAAGAATCAATATAGATGTTTTACTGTACCATTATGTCGAGATTGAGATGCTATGGCAAAGAGCAGTTTACTTCAATTAATTTTGGGTAACAGCTCCTAACAACCAAGCCGAACGGTATCCTATAATCCATGTAGCCAACATCACATAGTGAGATAAGGATTTTGTTGTAAAAGTTCCTATCCATCCGGATGTGCTCACTGCTCAGTTGTAAAAACATTCCTTAAACCAGGAATACTTGTAACTGATAACAATGCATTCACGATACTGGCATAACGCTATCTTTCTCATCAACATCTAGCCAGTGTCACATAATGTATATGAAGACAGTAAGCCAACAGTTGCCCACAAAGCTTATCATAACATTGGATTTCAAGACAGTAAGCCAACAGCTGCCCACAAAGCTTACCATAACATTGGATTTCAAGACAGTAAGCCAACAGTTGCCCACAAAGCTTATCACAATATTGGATTTCATGACCCAGTTCCATTCCATCCCCAGAAATACCAATGTTTTAAAAAATCAGAAGGTAGTACCACTAATTCCCGATCCATGGTCCAACCATGATTGAATAAGTAATATGATCACATTTCATGTACTGTAAGATGAGAATTTGACCACAAGAGGCTAAACAATAACAATTCATTCGACGGGCACAGGACCTTAATCTGGCTAGATAAATATTTCAGATTGAGCTAAAAATTTAACGGGGGCAAACCAGTTCAACCCATTCTCCAGCATGATCAGTTCTCACAGATTAGTAGACGATTTGAGGTTTTTGGGTTGAATTGACTTGACATTTATCTAGTAAACCACTTCATCGGTTTGTCCAGTCTGGTTTCTTAATCAACGAGGGATACTAGTATAAATCCTGTGAGTGATAGAGGGGAAATGATACAGAGAAATTATCAACATGAGGAAAGTTAGCAACACTGTATCTACTATCGTTAAGTCTCACTCTCACACCTCATTTAACAAGTCTCACCAAAATTTTGTAGTTTCAACCAATGGTATAGGAAGTGTAATCCCACCTGATACGGAATTTCACAGACTGGAGGTACAATGCGGAAGCCAAATAATTCAAGGGAGGAATGGTTTGGGTTGTAGGATCTTTCCATTCAAAGTTAAAGAAAGGTTCTTAGACGAGTTCTTGATCAGTTCTTAGGATAATGTTTCACGGAAATCTCAGAAATGAAAACAATTCAAGAAGATACAAGAAATAAAGATAATGTCAGTTGATTAAGGATATTTAATCAAATACCCACTTCTCATTACAGGAGAAACAAACAAAACAACCAATTCATGAACGAATTAAAACATTTAATATACTAAGAGGAATTCTGAAATTGAACATTCAAATTGAGAATGGTAGTGAGACCTAACCAACATTAATGTTGTAGCGGCAGAACAGAAATAGAGGCGGCAAGAGTGGGAGGAAGAGTCACAATGAGGATCCATCGGCGGATTTATTACCGGCGATCATGCCCCTTCACTTCTTCCTTCCGGTTCGGCTGCCACTGAGGACAGTTTTTCGGCGGAAAAGAAACAAGGAATTTTTTCTCATCACCATTTTTCTTTTTTCTGTTCAAGAAATCGATTCTGACAACAAACGCAGGTTCGCGGTAACGTAACAGCACCAAGTATTTCATGTTTCCATTTTTTTTTTTCTAGTTATATAAAAAATATTATTTAGCTTAATGGGCCTATATATCTTTTAAGTAATCATGGCCCATGTATAATTCTGGCGTATTTTTTTTCACACAGTTTGACATTTTAATTTTTAATTATTTATAATTTTTAAAATTTTAATTTTAGAAATGTTGACCGTGATACTTAATATTATTTAATCAAATGTATTAAATAAAGTAATACATATTTTAATTCATTAAAATATAAAAAATAATGTTTAAGAATTATATTTTTAAAGATACAATGACTTTTATTTATCTCCAGTCAATTTAGTTTAAATTTTTATTCTCATTCAATTTGAAATCAACTATTCTTATAAATAAAAAGAAAACTATTGATCTTAATTTCGGAAGTTAAACGGTTACAAAAGAAATTCATAATTTACCAAAAAAGTGGAAAAAAATTAATTTGATACTCGTAAAAAATATTTCTTTCAGTTGTATATTCAAATATTTCATAATAAAAAAATAGATAAAACTAATTAAGGACTAAAATTGCAGGGAGAAATTAGGTACCAATATCAATAATTTTGTAAAAAATTAGAAGTCGAGTTTTAGAAAAATAAAATTTGGGGTGAAGTTTATTTTTATGTATTTAATAATTTAATAAATAATTTATATTTGTCCGTTAAATTAAAAAATTAAAAAACATGCAGTAACTTTCTTTAGTAACTTGATCTCTTAAAAACAGTAAAGTTTCATATCTGCATTATAATTTGGTACGTTGGAGGCAATTTGAATGAATAGTTTGTCACGAATCATGATCAAGTGTATAGAAAAGTAACAAAAATTTTAACTGAAGTTCCATATTTCAAAAATTAATCTTTAGCGCTGAATGGAAAATAAAAGATAAATGAGCATGAGTTAAATTTTTGGATTGGGTTCTTCTAAGGTTTGTTTTTTCTCAAGTAAAGAGAGCTGTTTTTTCATTCTGAAAGAGCATGATGCTTATGCTGAGTCAGGAAAGTGAAAGCCAAAGAAAAAACAGTGTCTTAATTTTTCATATCGACACGTATAATCTTGGAAATTAAATGAGATATTGCTAACATATTTTTTCCATTGAATATATTTACAAAGGAAGAATCAGCATGACCGAAATATATAAATATATTATGTTTATCTTTTTTCATGATCTGAATGTAGTTATCTGAACAAATGAATTTTACAAAAATTAAGATATGAACTTGTTTGTTCCAATAGAAGAAGTAGAAGAGAATGGTCTTGTAGTACATGTCAAATTTCATCCACCCAAAATGCATAAGGAACATACCGGGTTTGTATAAAGACCAGAACGAGTGACCGACGAAACCAAGAAAGATTCTGTGTATAGATGAAACATTCTGCGTTGACAGACAACGTCAATTATTTGTTGGTGGAAGCTAGCTTTAGTGGCAAATAATTTGACTAAGGAAGAAGGTGCTGAATTTGGTACCCCAAAACTTGCCTATTCTCCAATAGAACCTCGCATTTTGCTGATGACTAAGCATTGTACTATAGAAATTATGAAGAAGTGAACATTTTAGCAGTCAGACAAAATGACACCCTTTTTCAGATGAACTAGTGGGTATCCACAAAGTTAAACCACAAATTCAATTGATTCGTAAGAAGTGGTTGGTTCCTCTCTTTCTCTAGTACAAGCAGATTTATTTTTCTTCTTTTGAGCTTAAAGGACTTCACTACAAACATGGGACATCATTCTAAGTTTGGCTTAACCAATAATGTGTTTGTACTAAAGAATATTCTAATTCACTGGCCAATGAAGTGTTGGCAGATATGTGTTATACTATGAGATAAGAATAATTGGGATTTAAAAGGACAAGGGGAACTTCCTTTTCACAACATGGATCAAAGTTACTTTCCCTTCTGCACTCATTCCTCTTTGCAAATGCTTCTTAAAAATAATCACCAACATGCTATGCATATCTATCTCTACTTTCAAACTTTCCTAATGAGTTCATTTACTTTTGTGCAAATTTGGCGTCATTTCATATACTTCTGCACAAGGCTTAGAAGCAAACAACCATTATTGCTAGATGTTAACAACGTCAATCCAATCATAGTCAGAGTCACAGACTCACATCGGACATCCTAAAATCACGCCACTCAAAATCTTCATGGTAAAGCTCATTTCAACTTGACTGTTTTCAATGGTTCATCGCATGAGACAAAGACCTAAAGAGCTTTGCCCTCCAAAGATAATCCCATTTGGGAAAATCACTTTTTTTTTTATCTGTTTCTTAGGCCCCATTCTCCTTTTCAACCATATTTAGTATAATAAACTGATAGAAAATACATGAATGGTTACTTTTGTCATTTTCTCACCCAAACCACCCATAGTTACAATCCAATAATACAATCTATTGTTCAATCAACATAAATTTGGCAGTTAGCACTTCAAAAATGTTGGGTTTGGGTTTGTTCCAATCCAATAATGGTAAAGCTACAAGCCATTATTTATAAGCTCCGTCTTTGTGGACTCGTCAATGTTTTCTACTTTACCTTTTTTGTTACTTTATTAATTAATCAGTTATATGGGAAAGACATTAGCCATGAGAATTTGATACTAAGAGACAAGAGGTTTGGTGTCTGGAAACGCCCTAGAATCACGTGATTCTCACGCATGGTTGTGTTCCCCAACATAAGGAGATGGTATGCTATATATGTTCCATTCCCTTTAGTTTCACATCGTTTTCTACAACTACTATAAACTTGTGCCTCGTTTGTTAACAATCCATTATTCTGTATTGACAAGTCACTTTCACATGGATCTAATCACAGTTCTGACTTGGTAGGCTATAGTTTCCGTGCAGCTCTGTTAAGGATTGTTGTGTCCAAATAGTAGTACTAGTGGTGGAGTCAGATATAGAAGTGTTGTACCCTATACTTTTGTTTTGAGATGCAATTTAGACACTACATACAAATACCTCCCATAATAAGAGTTCGTTTTCCCATAGTTGAAATCATATTTGGACCCAAATAAAAGAGTCACATTGAGTGGGGGAGACCCCATTTATTTAGCGTGGTAGTTACTTAAGCCTGAGAGATTGGCTATCCAAACTTTTTGGCATAAGAAATAGTGTGGAAAGTTTTTATTTAAGGCTAAGCACATAATTTGAAAGAAGAATGAGTCATAAGTTTTTTAGTTTGATGACGCAATAATGACAGAAATTTCAGCATCTATCACGAAATCAAGTTATGACCCTAATTGGGTGAATAATGGATCACTGGGCCTGATTCTGGCTACAGGTGCAAAACACACATCATTGTCTAAGCGACATTATTTTTAAGGAATATGACCACGTAATGATTGCTATCTCATTTTTAATTGATTTGAAATTGTATCTAAAAAAAAAAAAGAAACTAATGTCAAAACAAGGAAACTCAAAAAAATGGTTAGGCTTGACTCATGTTAGATAATGCAATATGGAGGGCACATTGCTACTGCTTTTATAGTTGATAAATTGTGTCCATCCAGTTTGTATTGCACATCGTTAGGTTTAAGTCTCTTAGCAATCACTATCATCGGGTACTGCTTTGTCTCCTCCACTGACTAGATGAAATAAAGAAAAGCTCCACATACTATGACTCATACAATTAACCAAAAAAATAGATGGCTGTTACTATTTGATGATTTAGGTAACATAGCACTTCATGTTAAAATTGCTTTTCTTTTGCAGTGTTATCTTGACGCAGTGCTTTATTTAAGGGTGATTGTGAGCAGCATGGACCTGAACAAACCAGCACCATGTGAAAAAAGGATAAAAGCCTGGAATAACGGCTTAGTGACATACGTCAAGCTGGGGCTGATTAACCTGAACTGTATAAATTCTCTGAAACAGTATCAAATTCTCATGAGGTAAACTAGCAATTAACCGAGTGACACGATTCAAGGGACCCTTTTTTTTCTGTGAAATGTCACGCATGACAAGCCGATTGTCAGTATTATCTCCATAACTCCATTGACTACACTCACTATGAGTGAACACAACCGTAGGTTGGTGGCATATTGTTATCTATCGACTTATTACACTACTTTTAACTGAACATCTTTTGCAACTTGTGAATGGATAACTGGGGTGCAAGAAAGACAAGGCTTTTACTAAAAGGATCATTATCGTGAATATCAAGCATCCAATTTATGTTAATTGAGGGTCAAGTACTCGAGATTGCAACGACAGCTTACCCATGTGTGACCGTATGACCAAAGGGTATATCTAATATCACCCATTCGTTGCTGTCCCCACAGAGCACAAATTTTCTTATTCATACATTAAGCATATCGATTCCATGTCCAACTCCATCAATCAAATGCGTGCTTCTCTTTGTGCGTGTGCCTTCCTCTCTGCGTATATATACGTATGAAGGCTACCAAAGCTGTCAACTAGTCCCTCCCAAACTAGCTCTAGCATAAGTAGAACTACCTCACTGCCTGACCACCACTTCCTCATATAGTTCTCATCTTCTCACTCTATTCAAACAAACATCATAGTTTAGCACTTGAGTTGGTATAGTATCAGGTATCAACCACGAATGTCCACAGGGTGAGAAAAAACTAGCAAAAGATGGAAGCTGTTAAGTTGGTGTCTAGTGATCAAAGTGAGAGACCAGATTCCTACCGAGTTGCTTACATAATTCATTTCTTGCTTGGTGCTGGTAACTTGCTTCCTTGGAATGCCTTGATCACTGCAGTGGATTACTTTGCCTACCTCTATCCAACCAAACACATAGAAAGGGTTTTCTCTGTGGCCTACATGATTTCATCTGTGATGGTGCTTCTTGGGATGATCAGTTGGGGAGGTTGGAGCAAAACAACGTTGAGGTTGAGAATGAACTTGGGGTTCTCCATGTTTGTTATGTCTCTTATGGTAGCCCCAGTCATAGACTGGACCTCAAGCAGCACCAAGCTCAATGAGAGACCGAGTGGTGCCTATGGTTTGACGGTTGCAGCAGTGGTTATATGTGGTTTAGCAGATGGCTTGGTAGGTGGAAGCTTGATAGGATCAGCTGGGAAGCTCCCAAAACAGTATATGCAAGCAGTTTTTGCTGGAACTGCTTCCTCAGGTACCAAGGCAATTCATTCTTTGCTTCCCCAAGTTCAATTCACTTTCATTCCCCATTGGGAGATTATGTTTTTCTATTTTTGACAAATTCTTAGGAACATAAGAAGCAGCTTATTAGAAGTAAAGAAGTATTAAACAATACCATGTTGTGTACTTTTATTCTTGTAAGGATATACATGCTTTTGAAGGGTGGGAGAAAAACTAATGTAGATTCCTGGGTCTCGTTTTCTTAATTTTTAACTGGGCACTGCATCTGCGTGACAAGATCTTTTCTTGCATATTTAGCATATTCTTTCATCTATAATCGATAAAGTAATCCTATCCATCTGGTAATAGAGCCATACTATTACTCACACCAAGTGTCTCTTAAATATTAAATACTTCAGAGTTTTGAAACTTTAGCTGACCTTGCTGCTGTTCTCGCTTAAATAAGTTGTGTTTGGTCGGCCTCTAGTTTCCAATGATGTTTGAAGAAAAATTCAGTAGTCAGTTTGATACCCAGGTGCTGTTAAAGTTTGGTCTTACACAAATAATAATTTTCTTTTCCTGGGTGACAGGTATTATAATTTCAATCTTGAGGATAATAACCAAGGCATCACTCCCACAAACCCCCAAGGGTCTCAAAATAAGTGCTCATTTGTACTTCATGGTTGCCACCATTTTCCTCCTATGTTGTATTGTGTTTAGCAACTTGCAGCACAAGTTACCAGTGATGCATCAGTACCATCAGAACGTTCATCAGGAGAGCACCTTATGCACAGGGACAAAATTTTGGGCAGTGGCAGGAAAAATCAAGGGAGCAGCGTTTGGAATTTTCATAATCTACATAGTGACCCTATCTATTTTCCCTGGATTTATTGCTGAAGATCTTGAGTCCAAGCTTCTAAGGGATTGGTATCCTATTTTACTGATAACAGTTTACAATTTAGCTGATCTAATGGGGAAGTCATTAACTGCCTTCTATGTTATTCAATCCATGACAAGGGCAATATGGGCTGCCACATCTAGGCTACTATTCTATCCACTCTTTGTAATTTGTCTTCATGGACCAAAGTGGCTGAAAACAGAAGTACCTATGGTGGTTCTGACTTTTCTTCTGGGATTTAGCAATGGATACCTCACTAGTGTCCTCATGATTCTAACACCCAAGTCAGTGCCCTTGTCAGAAGCAGAGTTATCTGCTATTGTGATGACAGGGTTCCTCGGGTTTGGCTTAGTTGGTGGTTCAGTTCTTGGCTGGTTCTGGATCTTATGATGGCCTCTTGTGCTGTAATAAAGTGAGCAAAAGGTAGTAGCATTCGTTGTAAATCGTGAGCCAAGAAAGCCATAGTTACCTTGCCACGACTAGGTTGTTTCTTTATTTGTTCTCTGATTATTAGGAAAATAGTAGGTTAGAAATGTATTGTAAGAATGCATAAACTAAATGGAAGTTAAGATCTGCATTAATAGAAGCAATATCTTCTTGCCACAAATGCAAACAAGTTTCCTCTTCCGCAATTAGGCATTTCAAATGATTCAATCTGAATTCGATTCTAACTCAAATTTAAAATTAACTCAGAAATGAGAGTTATCCTCACTCATACCTCTTCTGACAAAAGAGTAAACATCTCAATTATAAATTTATAGAATTGAACATTCGTAGGTAACTCAACAACTCCATAACAAGTACTAAGTAGCATACTAAACCTAGGAACAACCAGTACGACAAACTTTGATATTATTTTAGTATCTAAACTAGGCCTAACTCAATCCAGAAACTAATTTACTCACCAGATAAAATGGAATCTCCTAAACCAACAATATTCAAAATTCGAAAATTTGCCAACCATCGCTGAATGGCATGCGAGCTGTCTAAAAATCAAAACCTGCCATGCCACCTATCCGCACGTCTGAATAATATAACTCCAAAACTGTGCAAGCAGCGCTATTGTTGGACACAATACAAGCATGGCAGAAGAGAAAGATTTGACAACGAAAAAGAAAAGGGAAAGAAGAATAGTCCCACACTGGTAAGATTTATGAAGTCTCAAAACCTTAAAGGCTGAATGGCAAGGGTGGAGGAATGGTTGCAGTTTCACAAAACAAAAACACGAACCACCAGTGCTCTATCAATTAACGTTATTTGTAAACACAAAATTCTGCCCATTACACCTGCGGATTTTGTCTTTGCATATGAATAGATTGGGTTTTGAGATGATTAAATTTTATCCTATCAGTATTAAATAATTTTAGTTTATTTAGATTTTTCAAATTTTTGTAGCAACTCAAATTACGTAAATCATCTTTGATGTGAGACACTTTTTTTTGTCGTAGACTTGGTGGATTTTAAATTACATATCCAGATTCAAAACCCGAGTCAATTACAATTATAACATCCAAAACAAAATAGCAAAGTCAATCCAAAATTTCTCTTTGGATTTAGTTTGAGTTGTTAGATGGAACAGCCTAATGCTAGCTGCATAAAAAACAAAATCTGCCACTTGCTTAGAGGGTGAATGATGTACCTCCAAATACGGGTCAAGCTACGTTTTTTCTTGGAGAAATGCCAGAAGAGAAAGATTTGAGGTTTTTTAACAGAGAGGTGCACTTTCTCTTAATTTTGCTAAATAGATAAAATCTTCGAAAATTTTCCAAAGTAAAAGTCTCCAAACTCAATTTCTTTATATTTATTTTTTAACCTTTTATTAAATCCGTGTTTTGATTCACGATTTCAATTCAAAATCATAAACTAAAATATAACAGTTTTTATTTGTTAAAGTTGAAGTATTTCTTTTTTTTTTTCTAAATAAACTTTTCAACAAACATTTTCATCCAACTATTGAAATAAAATAAAATAATCATGCTTTTAACCCACATTATGTTTTATTTTAGAATCGCGTTCAAATAATAGTTTGTATATATAATTTGAAAAAAAAATGAAGCCTTGTTTCCAAAAATATATTTTTCTTCAAAGCTAAAGTTCAAATAAAATATTAAATCTAATATTAAATTAAATAATAAATCTAAATTCACATAAAATATTACTACAAACACGATTTTTTTTTTTTAGAAAAAAGGTTATTATTTCAACCATGACTTTATTCGATTGGTATAATAGACTATTTTTTAATTAAAAAATTGTAAAATAACCTTATTGCTTTCATCTTAAATTTTAATTTTAATAATAATATAATTATTTATGATATTTTATTATTATTACTATTTTAAATTATTATTATTATTTATTATTTTATTAGTAATATTGTTATTTATGAATTTATTTCATTATTTTTATTATTATTAGTAATTTTTATTTAATATTATTATGACTATTATTACTAAATTTTTATTTTATTATTAATATTATTATTTGTTTTTATATAAATTTATTTATGTCATTATTTTTTATTTAATAATAATATTAATATTATTTTTCATATGAATTTATTTAAAATATTATTATTATTATTATTTACTATTTTATTTTATCATTATTCTATAATATTATATAATATAATTATAATAGTTTATGTTATGGCATAATTAATTATCTACTCTAAGTTTTTGACAAACAATCACAGCACCACCGGAGCAACGCTATGAAGCTAACATCGAAGCAAATACAATTATGCATTCACACCAAGTAAACGAAACCAAGCAGGAAAGAAGAATGCAATGGCAACATGAAAGAAAATTACAATATTCATATAAACAAGATTATAGAAATAAAACCATACATGAAAAACGAAAAACGAGGCCAAATCTTTAATACTGTTAGCAAATCATATATCACCTCTATCAAATGAAAAGGTAAAGTCATGTCCAATAAGGCAACTTCAAAAAAAAAAAAAACACAACTTTTAATTGAAAATAATAATGATCAAACTCTACTTCACTAAAAAAAATAAAGAAATTATTTTCGGAAAGACGATTTAACCCTTAGATGTCGTGCTTTGCGGACTCGACTCATATATCTCGGGAATATTATAAATTTTGTCACGAAATGTTTTAAAAATAAAAGAGAAGATTTGACAAATCAATGAAAACGCAAAACAAAGGAGAATAATATCCCCCATCTTTATTCTCCAGTATGGCTACATGAATCTACATCGATGACAAGGAGGACAATAACCATTTATCATTATCACAGTTCTCATCGGCCAAAAAATATTACAAGGTTAAAGTACTATAAACAAAGGTTAGAAAGTTATATTATATGAAAGCCAGGCACCAGTGGAAGCAACTTAAGAAGCAGCAGCTAAAGGAGGAGGGGGTGGAGCAACTTCATGTAAGAAACTGACAGATTTTTCACACGAATCTTCTTCAACTTCATCTTCTTCTTCCTCAGCATCCCAAAGAAAATGAGCATAGGATGCCAGAACATAACTACAAAACAAACCAACCGTTTCATAAATTTACAGAACAAGTTAATTATATTACGACAAACACATATTCTTAAAAAGTAATTTTAAGATATAATTTTTGGTACTTATTTAAGGTATAATTTCAAACAAACCTTAATTTGCAACCAGTACGTTAAACAGTTGAAATTTGACCTTAATGACTACAAAAAATTTCCATTCATATCATGTACTGTTACACTATTCTATGAAGTCCCAAACAAGAGAAGAGTTGATGATCGATACCAGTCATCAGGAGCAGCTTTAACTGCTTGATCAAAATAAGTCTCGGCACGCGAAGCATCCTTATGGCTCTCCCAAATCAAGTCTGCATACATGGACAGCACCTTCCCATCATTTGGATTCGCCAATATCGCTCTCCCACAGTACTCCTCTGCTTTCACATAGTCCCCTCGAACCTGCCATCAAATAAACAACCACACATATTCTCATCCATCGCTTTACACAGTCCATAATTAACTCAAATATTCGTCAAATCACGTACCTCTTTCAAATACCTCGCGTAGTTCCCAAGAAACAGAGGGTTTCCGGGATTAGCTTCGATCATCGTTCGGTAATACAAGTCCGTGCTGTCGTTCCCGTTATTCGAATCCCAAAACCCCGACCCTCCGCCGTCAGCTTTGTCCCATCCGCCGCCGCCACTCCCGCCGCCTTCTGCGGACGCAGTCTCCGCTTCGTCGGACTCGGAGAACGAAAACAGAGCGGAGCCGAACGACGCCGTTTTGGAGCGCGCGGAGAGATCCGTCTCCGACAGCGCCCGCGTCATTCTGCTCGGGGAAGCGTCAACCGGTGACAGCGAAGTCGACGACGCCGACAGCGTGAGAGAGCGCGTCCGCGGGATCCGGTGAAGGATTTCGTGCTCGTGAGGCGGGTCCTTGAGGTTGGGATTGGGGATGCAGGAGTTGAGAATCGGCGTGGAGGAGCTTCGCAGAAGCATTGTGGTTGTTGTCATGGATGTAACGAAGTCGTTTTGGTCCTCTCTGAAACGGTGAAATGAAAATTAGAAACGCTGGTTGATAATGGCGAAGAGAAGGAAGAGGAACACTCGCTGACTCACGCGTCAGAGAGGTGAGGGTGGTGGAGAATGGCGACGGATTCTTATAGAAGGAAGTGATGAGAGATCTCGGCCGTTGATTCATGATGGAGTGGGGTCTTATGTGTGGCCCCACTTGCGGGGGTTTCACGTGAAGTGGGACCCGGTGGTGAGATTTTGAGGCCTTGGATCCATTTTGGACGGTGGGGATGGCGCGAAGGGACAAGGTGTGGTGTAGGGTTTGCACAGTGGTTGAGATTTTTTTTAGGGTGACTGCTGAGGCTGGGAAACCTTGGGGTCCCCTTCGTCGGGGCCTCTGCTTTGTATGTATGCTACGAGTCTTGGTTCAGCCGCACCGCGGAGATCGTTGTGGGTCCCGCCTCTCCAAATTATTTCATGTAGGGCATTCTTGTCATTTCAGGCTTCTTTGCTGCATTACGAGGTTTTCTCTACTATTGTCAGATATTTTATATTTTATTTTCTTCCATTTCAATATTTCTAGTTTAATCACTTCATCTGATATTTCTCCCATTGATAACTCACTCTCCATCATTGCGGAGTAGGTGTTAAGGGCATAAATAAACAATAGTCAAACAACACAATCAATTGCTTTCTCTTCCACACAAAACTAATTAAATTCTTAACAAAGTATTAATTAAAGTAATTAAATTATCATATACCACAACACAAGTTAAATCAAATATTGTAATGGATGCAATTTCAGATAATTTTCCTGCTCAGCTCTTTCATGAGTCATCTTTCTTATTGACAATCAATTTACAATGAAAATAGTTTATTTAAATTATTCCAAAAAATTATTCATTTAATTAAAAATATCAAAAGCATCAACAAATTCGAGCATATTTTTAACGCTTAAAATTAAGATAGTTAGGAACAGACAAAATTTACATATTTTCTTCAATTATAATAAAAAATAAGAATGACCAAGAAAAAAAAATAAAGGCATGCAAAATAATTCTTCAAAAGACTTTAATTTCATCTAAAGAAAAAGGGAACAGCAGAAAATAAAATTTCATAATAAAAATACAAATGAAACATCTAAAACCACCAAATCTCAAAATATCTATGAAAAAAAAATCAGAAATAGATATATTAAATGGTCGATATTATGTCAGACAAATGATTTTCCCTAAAATATACTTACCGTATATTAAACTATCTATAATACACAATATAGGATGTGTTACGTAATAGACTATCTATAAACATTACAACGAGTATTCTGAAATTTTATTTATTAATAAAATAAAAGATACATTCAAAAAATTCTATTTTGCTGGCTCATAATATCTTGGTATTTAAAAGTAAAGATTTAGTCAACACAGCCACCACAAAACCCCATCTACTTAAAGCTATAAATAATGAAGTGTCCATGGAAGAGAAAACAAAATGTCTTAACTGTGTAGCATAAAGATTCTTTGTTATTGGCTATCAATCAAATTCAAAAGCTACAAGCACTAGCTCATGTCCTCGACATGGACAACTAATACAAATTTGTCAAATGGTGTACAAAGGAAAACGTCAAATACCTTATTTAAACATGATTCAAGTGTTACTATTTATTAATGATTGATTACATAAAATAAATTAATTGAGTAACACGTACATACAATTGAAAAAGTGGGATTTGAGATATTACGTAATGAATCTCCACCACTCAAACTAATAACATATTGATAATATCTTTGGCATGTCTTGGGTTTTATATAAAAATTATTTAATTAATATTTAAAATACTAATAAAGTAAATAAAGATATATTCGATGGAGATGAAAGCTAAACAAAAGAATTTTGTCAAACATAAAAATAAAAATATCTTATTTAATGTAAGAAGATGAAATAATCAAAACTCACATCCATCATCTAATCATTTCTAATGCAGTTACTACATTTTCCCTAGTTTTAATTTATCTATATTTTAGTAAATAAGTTAGTTGAGTTTGATTAATTAACCATTTCTCTTTAGTTTAAATTGTTTTGAAATGGGAATCCTGAGAGATACAACGTTTTCTACATAAAGTGGTTAATTCAAAGTTTTCATATCATTACTAAGATTCATCTTTTCTTCTAATTTTTTATTGGTATGGTTTATAATAAAATTTGACAACTACGTCCCAAGACTACATCTCTTTCTTTGTGTATTTTTTTATGGTTCTTCTTCCTTTTTTTTATGATTCTTCTTCTGAAGATTTTCTACTCTTCTTCTGTGATTGCTTCTTTATTATAATCGAGCAAATCGTACTGATTTTAAAAATATATAAAATTAATTAAAACCACAACTATACCATTATGTTAAAAATATTTTTTATTCAAATATAACAATATTTTAGAAAAAATAAACAAATGATATTATTAATTTGTTGAATGAAACAAATTTGTTAGAACCAAGTTAATTGAGATAAATCATTATCAAAATGCATTTGTGAGTCAGTAGTATATTTTGATAAATCATTATCAAAATGTATTTGCAAGATTGTATTAGATCACGCTGATTATATTGAAATTTAAAATTTTATGTTTTAAATTATACTCTACATTATAAGAATAGTTTTCTTAGTTTTAAATATAAATAAAATATTATTAGATATAAGTCTTGTAAACTCTTATAAAAAATATCTTGAGAGAACGATGTGACACATAAAATAAGTAAAATTTCATAATATAATTGTTTATTTATACAAGGTGTAACATGACACCTACTTGGACTTAAGGGGAGTTATTAATCTTCATTAATTAATACTTTAACCAAATTTATTTATTCAATGCCTTGGATGGAAAGTATGGTCTACTAATATAATTGATGACATTTTATATATGATTCCAAATATGTTTGAAGGAGAAGAACAGAGTTGACAAAAATTTTAAAAATTGGCATCAATGAACATGTGCAAAAGTGACAGTTTTCTTTTTTTCTCACTTCAAACACTTTCTTATCATTAAGTGTATATGAAAAAGTCTTTTTTTTTTTTTATCAAAAATAATAAAGCTCGGTTTCAACTTTCACCCCTATGATGCTCCTATGCAATAGAACAAGGCCAGAAGTTCACCTAGTTGGTTGCAGAAAGCAGGGCTATCTTCACATGAATAAAAGAAAAAAAAAAAAAAAAAAAAAGGAAAGAGACAACACATCTATTTAGTTATTTCTAAAATTTAAAATAGACCTATATTTTTATATTATTAATAAAATAAAAATTATATTCTTTATTTTATTTATATTAAAATAATACGTAAATATAGTAATAAGTTAATAAATTTGAAATATATTTTTATATTTATTTTATGGCAAAACAATATTTTTTTTAAATATAATTTTCTTAGGAGACAATCTATAATTTAGTGGTAATATATTTTTTATGGTATTTTTTAATATATAATAATTAAATTGTTCAATTTTTTTATTTTTAAAAATATCATTTACTTTTTATATTTAAAAAATATTTTTGGTTTTGTTAATTTGTAACTACTAGAGGTAAATGTGATAAAGAAAAATATAGAGAAATGAATGTTTTATTTTAAATCTATATAATTACCAGTGTCATTATATTGAAACAGAAAAAACATGTCTAATTTAAAAAAGGGTGAGAGTGTTAACTTGAAAAAAAAATGTGATAAATATTAGATTGAACATTTGTTGGTCATGGAGTGTTACTGCCAACTTTTATATATAAAAAAAAAAGTAATTTTGGTAAATGTTATTAAATGGATTTTTCATTGATCAATATTTTATCATAAATGATATTTGAACTTACTAAATTAAAAACTTAATTCGTAATTAAATCAAAATACATAAAAGTATCCCAAAAATATAGATTGCGTAATTAAGCGAAACTATATTACTTTTATAATATTTTTATACCATTTTAAAAAATATTTTATTACAACATTAATCTCATTTTATATTTTTTACCCCTATTAATTGTAAATAAACCACAAAAATATTATTCAAATAAATATATTTTTTAGATACCTTTTTCTCTAAATAACTAAGAAGAACATAAAACGTAAAGTAAATTCAATTTTTTAAGTGTTAAAATTAACTCACTTCTTTTGTTTTATCATAAGCTAAACGAGTTACAATAAATGTATAAAATAGTTTTAACTTAAAAAATAAAATAATTTTATTTTTTAAAGTGTTTTATAATATTTGTATATTTAGAAAAATGGAAATGAATGTTCGTAGAAGGGAAGAAAAGAAAATGATTTTAAAGATTTTATGGATTCTACCATTAGATAAGCCTGTTTTGTTACGGTTTAAAGTATATTGGAATTTAAGGATGGACTTGAAAAAATGATAAATTTAAGGTAAAAATAGATAAAAAAAAAATATGTATTTAGATTAAAAAATATATGAAAAATAAAAAATTAAAATAAATTATGAATAATATGATAGATATAATTAATAAAATAATTTTTTTATTAAATAAAATAATATTAGGTATAATTCATAAAATAAGTTGAGTTAAAATTAAATTATTATTGTAATATTATTTTTTATTTTATAAATTTAATTTAATTTTATTATTATTACTTTTATTATTACTTTTTTGTTATAATTATTATTTATAATTTTATTATTATTTATAGTTTTTAATATTAATATTATTGATATTTTTATTTTTATAATTATCTTAATTATTATTATTTTATAAATTTATTCTTAATATTTTAAATTTTTTATTTTATTAATAATTTATTATTATTATTTTATAATTTTATTAAATTTGTTTATTTATGTATTTAACATAAATATATATTAACAAAATAAAAAAATTATTTTAACATTCTTATTTTATTATAAATTTAATTATTATATGTATTTTTAAATTTTTATTATTTTAGAATATACTAATAAATATTTTTGTTATATTTTATTTAATTATAATCAAATTAGTTCTTCTATTTAATCATAAAAGCAAATTTTCTTTACAAATCTTCTTATATGAGAGTTAAAAAATTTTCTCTTTCATCACCAAACACCTATTTTTCTGTTTTTAATATTAAAAAAATAATATAAATATTTCGTTATTCAATATATTTCCACATAGTTTAAGAGTCAAGATAAAAAATTTTAAATATATTTTTTTTCTTTTAACTCTTTCTTTTAAAGACAAGATCCTAATGAAACTCTGAATATATCATATACAATAATTCACCTTACTGATATTTTTTTTAATGAATTTGAAATTAACACTGTATGAAAAAGAGCTATTCCCTTGGCCCTAAATTGAAGCTCAACTCACCTTAATTATAAAGGTTTGTGAACTTCTATCTTCGTGAGCTTGTAATATGATGACCCTCTTCTCAATTAGATTTCGAGATTGATGGTGTGAAGATCAATTTTTAATTAGTAAAAAATAACCTATTTCCCTTTTTGATTTATTTTCCATTAAGAAAAGTAGATAAATTATATTCTTTTCTATCTATTCTATTGATTTAAACAGCAGATCTTTGTTTGATTTAAACAGCACATCTTTATTTATCCTACCTGTTTTTTATTTGTTTTATAATTTTCTCGCCATTTTTTCATATTTACTTAACTGTAAGGTTCACGGTACCAAGGTAAGTTTCTCACATGGTGACGCAAGCTCAAACGAGGTGTAAGACGATATAGACATTCGCAACTTGCCACACCATTTTGTTTATCCTTCTCTTTTTCCTCACGCGTCTCCTTTTTGGAGCTTAACTCCATTCTTATTTGAACTGCTGCTTCCATCGCTTCTTCTTTTCTTTACAATTCTAGAATATTCCAACTCTTCTCATTTCAACTCTTTGCGATCTTTTCTTTTCTGCTCCAACGTCTAATAAGCGAGGATCAGGTTCCAGAATAACACTGCTGTTCTCCAATAACTGAACGGCGTTCTTTTCTCTGAAATTCATTCGGAGCCAATTCCGTTTCTAGGTCATCATCTCTGAATCGGAAGCCACGAGGAGCTGCAATTGCGATGAATGAACGTCGAAAAACCATGACGGTGAGGAGGAAGATCGGGAAGTATGAGGTGGGGCGAACTATTGGCGAAGGCACGTTCGCCAAGGTCAAGTTCGCGAGAAATTCCGAAACAGGGGAGAGCGTGGCCATTAAAGTTATGGCTAAGTCCACCATTCTCCAGCACAGAATGGTTGAGCAGGTTCACCTTTTTACTTTCAACTGCTCCAACGGGAACCTATGTGTTCAATTTCCTTTATATTGATTGTTTATAACCTTTATGTTTTGGTTTGTGTTCCTTCAAATTCATGTTGTTAATAACGAGTATGAGGTCAAGCCTTTCGTTACATTCTTCAATTGGTATCCGAAAACCGAAATAATAAAATAAAACAAACTAGAGATGAAAATATGATGGGCTAGATCGTCTTTGGTTTGTGAGAACGAGAATCAGAGGGAATGCCAATTGTTGGAGATGGAAATATGCCAGGTTGCTATTGGGAGGCTGATTTTCAGGCCTATGACATTGTCTATCTCTCAGCCTAGACCAAACCTATTTCCAAAATAAGTCAAATGATGATTTTATTAGAAGCCTGCTTGGTAAAAAAGTTAAAGCTCTGCACTGTTCAAAATGACTTTTAGACCCCAAATATTGACCTATTTAAATAAATACAAGTAATATAATGCTAATAACATCATTGTTTTCTTTATTGTAATAAATTTTTACATTCATATTTTGAATTTGCAGTCAAAGTTCACTTATGCCAGAATAATGATGCAGTTCGTTGTACTGAATGCTTGTCGTAATTCTTTCCATCTTTTCCTATTAGCTTTTCTAACTTGAATCATGTTATTATAGATTAAAAGAGAGATATCCATCATGAAGATTGTCAGGCATCCTAATATAGTTAGATTGCACGAGGTATGTATAGAGATATCCTAATACATTAGGATTGCACGAGGTATGTATAGAGATATCCTAATACATTAGATTTTCTCACATTTTTTTCAAATTTTAGGTTTTGGCTAGCCAGACCAAGATCTACATAATCCTTGAATTTGTGATGGGAGGGGAACTATATGACAAAATCGTAAGTTTTTATGTTTATATATTATGATTCTTCTGTACATTGACAATTCTCAAGTCTGACCTTAAAATTAGTTATCACTGTTGAGATGCTAACAAAATATTGTTAATAATTTGATGAGGCTTTTTATTACATTTTGTTTGTTGTTTATGTTACAATTTCACTGCTTTTGGATCTGTAGGTTCAGCAGGGAAGGCTTTCTGAAAATGAATCTAGGCGCTATTTTCAACAACTTATAGACGCCGTTGATCATTGTCATAAAAAGGGTGTGTACCATAGAGACCTGAAGGTGAAAGACAGTAAATAATACATGTATCTGTGTGTGTGTTTATGTTCTTGGTGTGGTAAATGTTTTAACCATTTTTTGTTTTTGTCTTGATCAATTTGTTTTTCTTCCCTTTTGATAGCCTGAAAACCTTCTTCTTGATGCTTATGGAAATTTGAAAGTTTCCGACTTTGGATTGAGTGCATTGACTAAAAAGGTAATAACGCAATCGTAAAATGGAGATAACTTTTGGTTTCATCACTGCCATCTTGTTTTGCTTTGTATCAGAATACTGATTTTTGGAAATAGAAGAAGGTGCAGAACTAACGCCTCCATCCTTTTCTTTGTCTTTCTTAAAGGGTGTTGGCCTTCTTCACACCACTTGTGGGACCCCAAATTATGTTGCCCCTGAGGTAAAATTAGTTATACACAACTCTAATGCCATTCCTAATTATTGCTTTTATCTATTGATCCTTTTCCTATGGGCTCAGATTGACGGTTTGATATAATTCTCCCTCCATATCAAGTTTGTTTACTGTCTTATGGACAAATCATGGTGATGAAATAGATAAATAGTAACGATTTGAGGTGTTCTCTTCTCTTCATTACAACCTTTTGTTTTTCTCTAAATTCAGCATAAATATTAAAATATATAGATTATTAGAGATATTCAAAACTGAAAATGAGGATATTATATATATATATATATATATTACAATTTAGTTTATATTTAGTATTTAAAAAAGAGGAACTAAGGATGACATGTCATTGTTTGAATAAGAATGAATATGAAATAAGAAATTAATCCACTTCAAAGTTAAACTAGTCTGATTCAATATATAGGGTTAGATATTATACCTTACTACGAAACCCTTATTTTGGAACAAGAGGCGTCTTCAGCACAGTTAATTATTTATACATTTAATGATTGCATTTGTAATTATCACATTTTTTTCATCTCATGACATTGATATATTCAATTTACATGGCTAAGGTGAGAGTTGTTTTAGGTAGCAATTTGATTGTTTCTTCCAAGTGATTTAATTATGAGTTAGTATAAATTTGATTTTTTTTCTTTATTGCAATAATTTTCATTTATTATTGTGTGCTTTGGTTTCTCACTGAAATGATCTTTTGTAGGTGCTCGGAAATCGAGGATATAATGGTGCAGCAGCTGATGTTTGGTCAAGTGGGGTCATCCTATATGTTCTAATGGCCGGACATCTTCCTTTTGAGGAGCCAGACCTTCCAACACTGTACAGAAGGGTATTCTACCTTTCCATTATAGTCTACAAGTATACTTGAAAGAGCTAGAGAGAAGAGTGAAAAATATTGGTAGTGAATGTAATAGAAAAGAAGATCAGTGGAGCATCACTTTTAACTACTTTGGAACTTTATTTACATTTTAAATCTTGAACTAATCTCATTGAAGACATTCATCTAGTAATTGAAGTGTTAATAACGAGATCCTAATTAAACAACCTTAATAATTGATATGGATAAAAATAAAATGAAGTACTAAATCCATGCACAGTTTTAGTGGTGACAGTAAAATTGCCAAAGTTGATAATATTTCAGCGGCCACCATCTATTTTTAATGGGTTATCCAAGCTTTAGTAGTTGTTTACATACTGTATTATGAAATGTGAAAAGGTGAAATGCATTGTTCTTATGTTCATGCTTATTATGTCATTTGTTGAAAACTTGTTTTCGACCTGATTATTAGGAGGGTAAATTTGCGAAAGTAATTATGATGGACGGAGTGGTGATATTGATATAGTTAGCAGCAGTAGTGTGTGTAGATTTTTAGAGGGAGTGAGTGGGCGGGTGTAGGAAGGGATTCTATTTTGTAATGTTGAGGATTATAGTCTTGGGCTGGAGAATAGGGTTCCCCTAGGGGAAACAAACATTCTTGGACGGTCTGGGGTAAGCCATGGAATAATCAAATTCAAGTGGCCCTAATCCCTCCAATCTTTGCTTTTTTACTTATTATGAAAATTTGATTCTCTTGTCTTTCTTACTAGACACCATGAGGAATCTTTTGAGTGTGTTTAATGTTCATTTTAGGAGTATCGCTGATGTAAATTGTTAACCAGCTGTTGACTTGTTCTTATTGAATTTTCTTTTTATTTGAACTTGCAGATCAATGCTGCAGAGTATGTCTGCCCATTCTGGTTTTCTGCTGAGACAAAGTCATTCATACATAAAATTCTAGATCCTAATCCAGAAACAGTGAGTACATGTTTTTATTTCTTTAAGATGTAATTTGTTATAGCCTCTAGTACAGAAATACACGCATTATGCTATGCATGAAGTGTGCTTCTCACTGATTATCCTGACACATTTTCATAGTTACAAGTCTGTTTATTCCTATTAAAATTGAACTATGTAGTGAGTGCTGTGAACAAGTATAATTTTTTTTTTTGAATTTTTTTTGTTTTTTCCTTTTCTTATTTAAGAAACATAAAAATTGCAAATAGTCAAAATTGAGACAATAAACAACGTTCTTCTCATTAAAGGATAGTTATGGTCAATTTTTCAGTTTTCTGGTATTTTTATGCTTCTGTAAGGTTTCGTGATTTTTCTGACACTGAAATAAATATATTTTCTTATGTATAGATTTTTCTTCTACTAGTTGTAGAAGTATTACCCTTATCTGGGAAATTTTACACCTGATTATTGGCAAATAATTGCGAATTAACTAGATTATTCTTATTAATTCCAATTTAATTATATAAGTGCAGAGGGTGAAAATTGAACATATAAGGAAAGATCCATGGTTCCGGAAAAACTATATTCCAGTCAAACTCGGGGAATATGAGCAAGTGAATTTGGATGATGTTCGGGCTGTTTTTGATGATATTGAGGTTTGCTGTTATTTTTTGTTCTGTTCAATTTATAGAAACGAAATTTATTTTTGCAACTGTATGTGTTAACCCTTACTTGCATATCCATAGCTGCAAATACATTGAGTGTACAATAAGTTGTGCTAGTTATCCAACAATCACATGTGTTTCATTTCATTCACTGATCTGGGATATTTGACACTTCTACATTTTTATAGGACCAATATGTTGCTGAACGGTCAGAAATTACTGAGGGAGGTCCTTTGATAATGAATGCATTTGAGATGATTGCCTTATCACAAGGGTTGAATCTTTCACCATTGTTTGATAGGCATCAGGTATCGTTTTAATTTCATCTTCCTGCCTTACAATCTCTTGGTTCCTCTATGTGTCTGGCTGCCATGTAGCATTTTATACTTCCACCTGCCTAGGTGGGCATTAGAGGGCATCTGATTTCAAGTTTGAATCGCAGTGGGGCAAGTTGGCTCAGAGTCATTTTTTCAAGGTTGTCTGATGCATTGCCCCAATTGATATGCTTTTGCTGTTCTAACAGGATTATGTCAAGCGGCAAACTCGATTTGTCTCCCGTAAACCAGCAAAAGTTATAATTTCTTCTATTGAAGCTGTTGCAGAGTCAATGGGTCTTAAGGTCCATTCTCGCAATTACAAGGTATAACTTCACTTCTCTACTTTACGCTATAATGTTGAGTGGATAATCCATTGGCTGCCTTAAGCTGATATTAAATGGTGGTGTGATGTGCCAGGCATTTTTTACATAATTGTGAGCAGACGTACTTTCATTTAATCCTATTGTCATCAGATATCAATGCAATATTTGTTTTTTGTAGCTTCTGCTGCTCCATTTAAACTATTGTTAAATTAGTCTGCAATGTCTATCATGTCATACTTTTACATTATTGTTTCAATCACATTACATCCCTAAGTAGGGATTGCTAATTTAAAACAGATGTATTTGGTTCTCTAATCTTAAGACCAGGTAGAGATTTTTGTACTTGATTCTGAAAAGAAATGTATCTCTCGCTTTTATTTTCTTTTCCTATAATTTTCCTAAATGTAATTTTCTTGTAGGTAAGGCTCGAAGGTGTTTCTGAAAACAAGGTTGGGCAATTTGCAGTGGTCTTGGAGGTAGTTTGCTTTTGCTTTTGTCTCTGTTTTATGTTAAAATTTTATTTCTGCTTGAGCATATTATTAAAATCACGTTTGTTTTTTTTTTATTTTTTTTAAAAAGGTGTTTGAAGTCGCACCATCCCTTTTCATGGTTGATATTCGGAAGGCTGCTGGGGATACTTTTGACTACCACAAGGTTAGCTTCAGTATCTACACTTATCTGCATTTTGATTTCTCGAATGCTTTCAAGCTATGCCATGGGAATCACCAAATGAGATATGGATAATGCTAAAAGGGGGAATTACCATGCTCATTTGTCTCCTCCCTAAATTTGTTTTGGCCAAAGATGTCCAAATTCCCCACTAACAACTTTTGTTGGGGGTTGATTTGAATCCATGTTCACAGTTTGAAATACCCCCCAAGTGGTATTTTTTTTTTTTTTTTTTTTCAA
>Ga0209489_104257_pt1 | contig 26578 bp, 10 predicted proteins | sample SiratrowhiteBW_FD_187527 | JGI IMG/M metagenome (GOLD analysis project Ga0209489, IMG submission 187527) | Root nodule microbial communities of legume samples collected from California, USA - Siratro white BW (SPAdes) (version 2) | ecosystem: Host-associated > Plants > Roots > Nodule | place... | reverse complement strand
ATATATATATATATATATATATATATATATATATATATATATATATATATATATATATATATTGTATATTTAAGTTGTATTTGAAATATTATATTATCTATAAACCCATTATGTATTATATTATTAAGTTATATTCCAAAATATGTATGGTTTTATCCGATTAAACATAAATTTGATGTTTCTCACATTTTTTCAATTTTTAAATCACTTATTGAAAATCAATTAAATACAAAAATTAAAAGCTTTTACTCATACAATGGTGATGAGTATTTTAAATTGAGGTCTTTCTTTCAAACTCATGGAATAACACACTTAACAACTCTCCTTATACACTAGAACACAATGGGCTTTGTGAAAGAAAACACCGTCATTTGGTTGAAATTACTCATTATCTTCTCCATCATGCTTCCTTACCCATCTTATTTTGGTCTTATGCTCTTAAAACTGCAACCTATCTTATAAATCGCATGCCCACACCTGGTTTAAACATGAAGTCACTTCTTGACTCCTTATTTCACTCCTCACCAAATTACTCTAAGCTGCGTACCTTTGGATGTCTCTATTTCCTTTGTTGGTCTCATATGTTCATAACAAACTTCTCCCAAGATCCCAACCATGCTTCTTCTTAGGCTACAACTCATCTCAAAGTGTTTATTTGTGTTATAATTTCAAAACTGAAAAACTATATACATCAAGACTCGTGCACTTTGTAAAAAATATTTTTCCTTATTTTTCTACCCTTACAACCACGTATTCTCTCTCTCTCTCTCTCTCTCTCTCTCTCTCTCTCTCTCTCCAATATCTATCCCTACATGCATGCAACCACCTGACCCTACACCCTTAAACCACATACAAATCACTCATGATCCTATTGCCTTTGAACCCACACTCGTAACCATTCCAACATCCTTATCTCAAAATTCAAATCCCACCTCCACTGCCTCCTCTTTAACTATCACACCTCAAAACTTATCTTCTCATATGTCTACGCCGACATCACCGCATACCTCATCCCTTCTTCACTTATTACCAAATTCTACTAAATCCTCTCCTCTATCCAATCATGATATCTTGTACACTTTGGGTTCATCTCCTTCCACACACGTAGACTCATCCTCATGCTCGTTGGGTCCTAAACAACCGTCCCACCCAATGGTCACAAGATCTAAAAATGGTATCTTTAAACCCAAACACCTTCACCTAGCCACCAAATTTCCTTTATCTGACTAAATTGAACCTTCTTATCTTTCCCAAGCTTTGAAACATTCTGATTGGAGCCAAGCAATTCCAGAAGAATTCAATGCATTACTTGCCAGTGGTACATGGTCCCTTGTCTCTAAGAAACAACAATTCAACATTATTGGTAATAAGTGGGTTTTTCGTCTCAAGAAAAATCTTGATTGCTTTATAGCTTGATATAAAGCTCGTCTTGTTGCCAAAGGGTTTTATTAGCATCCTAGCATTAACTATACTGAAACCTATAGTCCAGTCATTAAGCCTCAGACTATCAAGTTGATTATCTGCATTGCTCTCTCTAATGGTTGTCCTTTATGTCAAATGGATGTTAATAATGCATTCCTTCATGGTAGCATCTTCGAGGATATTTACACTTCAGAACCACTAGGTTTTGTCAACTCTCACTTTCCAGATTATGTCTGCAAGCTCTACAAAGCGTTGTACGGTCTCGAACAAGCACCTCATACTTGGTATAATGCTTTAAAGGACTTTCTTATTACATATGGATTTCTTAATTCTTGATCTGACATTTCTCTCTTTGTGTACAATCGGGATGGTGTTGTTGCATACTTTCTTATTTATCTCGATGATCTACTACTCACGGGCAACAACGACCAATTTCTGAATGCATTTAAGACTTCCTTTGCATTGAAGTTCTTTCTCAAGGATGTCGGGTCCCCTCATCATTTCCCTGGCATGGAAATCCTCCCTACGTCTCGTGGTTTATTCCTTTCACAACAACACTATGTACGTGAGTTATTGATTTTTACCAACATGCAAGATGCAAAGCTTGTCTCCAGGCCTCTTTCTACTTTATGCGATCTAACTCCAATGTCTGATGCCCCCTCAAGTGATATCCGGGAGTTTCGTCGCATTATTGGTTTCCTACAATATTGTATCTAACCCGCCAAGATGTTTCTTTCTCAGTGAATAAACTATCACAGTAGATGTAAGCTCGCACTGAAATTCACATGAAAGCTGCCAAGCGTCTACTCTTTTATCTCAAAGGGACACTTGACCATGGTCTTCACCTCTCCCACATTGTAGATCTCTCTCACAGCACTTTGTGACTTTGATTGGGCTGAAGATAATCATGATCGCAAGTCTACTGCTGCCTATTTTATTTGTATGGGACCCAATGCCATCTCTTGGTCTTCTAAGAAGCAACCTACTGCTATTAAATCTTCATCAGAGGTTGGATATCGTACTATAGCAACCACCACCACTGAACTGTTGTTGGTTACGGAATTACTAAAGGAGCTTGGCCATTCAATCGTAAAAATGCCCATTTTGTTTTCTGATAATATTAGAGCTATCTACCTCTGTGCTAATCCTGTGTTCCATGCTCGCACGAAACATCTTGTCATTGACTATCATTTTGCTCACGACTTGGTTGTTTTTAAGAAACTTCAAGTGTCTCATGTGTCAATAAGTCATCAACTAGTTGATCAACCTATCAAGCTTCTATCTCACTCTCGCCATGCATTTGTTCTAAATAAGATTGATGTTCGGTCTCCCTTCTCCGTCTTGCAGAGACGTGTAGACTCTCTCTCCATTAATCAGAAACAATCAAGTGCAGCGCGTATGTCGTAACCCAACTTTAATTATAACTTCTATTATAACCACATTATTTATCATCTTGTACCATATCTTTTTGTTACAATTATAGAAAACAAACCCTTTTATTATATATATATATATATATATATATACACGTATACTATATATGTTTTTAATATATATATATAAATATATTGTGAAAGTGAAGGTATTACAGTTCCTAAAACACAGAATTATAAGTAAAACAACTTACTATTTTTTAATACAACACGATTTGAAATTTAAAATGGTGGATTGGTGGAAAAAATCATGGTGTTTGCTCATCAGCATCTATTTTTTAAGCTTATGCGCAAAACACTAGACATATTTCTATATATGCAGTAAGATTACATAAGGTGACGTAACAAAGTCCAAATCTTAAGGCTAACAAAAAGCCATCAGCCTAAGTTTGATAAAAACATTTCGCATTATGTCTCTGTCCTGAAATAGCCAAAAAAATATGATCCCCATTGAATTAATAAGAATTACACAAAATAAGAATGATGAAAGAAAAGTAAACACAACATACAGGTTAATCACATCAACTAATTGAAAGAGGGTACATAATAAGTCCACTGACTTAAAAGCCAATTACTTGAACAAAATATTGATTGATAGGCATCTAACAGCAGAACCAACCAACAGTAGGCACAACGCCCAATACAAAGACTGATTATTGAAGCAAATAGTAGAATATTGCAATTCTATGTAATGGAATTTGACAAGAAGAAGACCATGAAACAAAGATCTGGTAGAGATGAAGAGAGAAAGAGGAATGCAAGCAAGGTCTCTGCATACATTAAAAGAGAAGGCATTGGAGTGACTCTGAATCCCTTGAAAGCTTAACTTGGAGAAGCTAGTGCTCACTGTTTTTTTCCTCTCCATCATCCTCGAAAAATGAATGAGTCACCCAGAAGGGGACTTGGATTGTGATCATTCACAAAATTTTCCACTTGAAAAGTTTAGATTCTTCTGAGTTGATTTTCAAATTAAACACAACTTGGTGTTCAAAGAGTCGTAAAGCTACATATTCTCGCTTAAATGAATTTCACAAGTGCGAGTCACAATAGTACAGTTTCACAAATAAAGCTTCTTAATTGAGTTTCTGATCAGCTTAGACAACTCAAGATTAAGAATATAGTATTAGACTCCATCTTCTAATCAACTAAACAGTTTATGCACTTTAACAGTTCACCAAAGCACTGAATATGATCTACGATGTTGAATAATTAATAAAATGTTTTACCTTGTACAAGATAATTATTAATTAATTCCAATGTATTTAATTAGAAATTTTAGTCAACAAACATTATGGCATCGTCACCACCTTCCAAGTGCTGATTATTAAATTATATTATTCTTAAGTATTCTTTTTATAACATTATTTTATAGCTTCTCTATTTTGTATTTCTCTGTCAGATCATTTAGCCTTTTTCACACTACTTTTATTCCTCTTGATTATAGAAATTAAAAAGAATCATAAGAATATAATTCTTCTTGTACGATTTATTCATCATAACAAACTGATATTTTTTTACTCAAACAGGGTTATAGTGATTTATATATATATTCTTGATTAGCTTCATGATAAAAGCAGAACCAGTTTCATGATATGAATTAAGGCATTCACACATGCAATCTTTCCGTGGATTTTTATGGATACTTATACTATTAACATAAAACATTTACTATTAAACAACTTGATGGTGGAGGTTGAAATGGAAGCTCCATCTTGATAGCTGCAAGCCATTGATAATATATTCTTCATCTTTTCATATTTTATGTGCCTTCTGTGATTGTTCCATAGTCCCATCACAGTGCAAAGTAGATTCCCAATGGAATTTACGAAATTCAAGACCTGCACCATAATAACCATACAAAATGTCTTCAGAATAAATCCTATAAACCACGTTCTTATCCTACCAGTATAATGCATTCTGGTATCGCATATTTAAAGCAGAATTCGTACAGATCTCAATAAATAATGAAATAAAATTCATACCGTTTAACAAAAACCCCTATTAACATGTTGGCCTAAATTTTTCAATAAATATTCTTAATTTTTCGATAGCACAAAACTGATTTGTTTATAAGTTAATTAATAAACAACATTTAATTATATCAGTTGTCCTAAAAAATTATTTTGAATTCATGTGTAAAGTGTCATGTTTCTCTTTACTTGAGCATGAAGTTAAGTTCGGGAATCAATATACATTAACCCAAATACATTTTAATTGTAATCTAAACTATTTTGAGGTTGACATTTAATTGTTATACGTTTCTTTTCTTTTTCTCCTTTTATAAAGTATTTCATTTTCTTTTTTAGTCTTTATTGTAAAGATAATAACTTTTTTTTGAATTTCCGATAAATATATATTTCTCTTTTATATATTTATCTTGAGGATAATTTTATACGTTTAGACAAAAATTTCGATATTGTACATTTTCATTTAATGGTATTGCAAAAGCATGTTCTTTAATCACCTTTTCATAATAGAAGACACGCTTATCTCACATAACTTAACTATTTATATATATATATTTAAAAAAAAAAAAAAAACTTCTGAGAAAAACTGCACTAGAATAAAAAATTTCCCACAAAATAGACTAGTAAGAAATAAAAGAGTAATGGATCTAGTACCAATTGAACAGGATTAGAAGAAACTGGTCTTCTACTCTACCAAAAAATAAACAGAATCACGAAAAAACACTCCATATATCTTCTAACCACATTCCCCTGCTTATAAATAAGTTCTTCTTCATCGGCTCACAAGCAGCATCATATTCCTCAGCACCATAACAAACGCTACCATCTTCTCCACATAGGAAAACAAATGTCCCTCATTCCCTCTTCCTTCTTCGGCAGAAGAAGAGCTGACTCACCCCACCAACCAACCTGGGAGCCCTACCAAGCCCAGGAACACCACCCCATGGGCCTCACACACTCCAACCCACCACCACTGTTCATGGCTTTTCCCGCCGAACCCTCCCCGCTCCTAAACTCCCACATAGAGTTCAAGGAGACTCCGGAGGCGCACGTGTACAAGGCGCACCTTCCCGGGTACAAGCGCAACGATGTGCGTGTGGAGGTGGACGACGACAGGGTTCTCTGCATCGTTTGCGGGAAGAGCGTGGAGAAGGAGGAGCAGCGAGAAGGCTGGCACCGCGTAGAACTCTCCAGCGGTCACTTCATTCAGCGCCTCACTCTCCCCGAAAACTCACTTGTCGACCACGTCAAGGCCTTCATGGAAAACGGGGTCCTCACCATTACTGTTCCTAAACACAACAAAGCCTCTCACACTCGTGTCAGAAACATTAACATTTCTTCTCGTCCTGAACCCAAGTTTAGGAACTGAAACTCAACCGTTATCTTTGTACGTGTCTAAATAATATAACTAAAGTTGTGTGCGTGAGTCTATCCTTTTGCATGCTTTCAGCTATATATGTTATCGGGTATTGGATCAATAATTAATTTGGGGGATTCGTTACCTTCCAAACAAACACCATGGAAAATTGCAGAGGCAAAATAATTGTTACACGCTGCTTTGGTATTTTTGTTGGAATTTTTTTATAAGATATCTTAATATTATCCATTTTCAACTCCGAAACCTTAAAGTTTAGTATGTATGTTTTTTTTTTTCTTATAAAATGATGGTGAAATGATGTATTTTCAAGTCAAAACTTTGAAGAGTTCGTAAGTTTTTTTTTTTCTTTCTCAATTCTTTTTATTAAAGAGTTAATATATAACTTTTAATTCAACCTTATTCAAGTAATCCTCTTCTGCAAGATGACAAGAAATAAACTTTTCCATGACCTCTAATCCTTAATTAATTTGAATTGGTGGTGAAAACTTTATCATGGTTTTACTCAACTTGTGTTTGAAGTAAGATACATGTGATGCTTTTAAAATAAAAGAGGTTAAATGATCGGTATGGAGTACACTTATGATTATGTTCATGCATATAGTTTCTCTTGGATTTCACTTTCACCGTTCACTACGAGAAAAAAAAAAATTTAGAGATTAATTTTTAGGTAACAAATGAAATTGTTACTAACTGTGATTAAAATAATTACCAAATTAATTTTTGGTTGCTAAATAACTACAAAATAAAAATAATGATTAATTTAGTGACCAATTAAGTTAAGATAATTGGTATCTAATATTAGCTACCAATTATCTTAACTTAATTGGTCACTAAATTTAATCATTATTTTTATTTTGTAGTTATTTAGCAACCAAAATTTAATTTAATAAATATTTTGATTTCAATTAGTAACAATTTCATTTGATAACTAAAAATTAATTTTTAAATAATTTTTTTCTTGTAATGATTTTTACTCGTAATTATTTTTATACTATTACACATATGACTATATGTCTATTCATTTTTTTTGTTTCTTTCGCTCATACACCAAAAACATCGTAGGGGTAAGACAGAATCTATAGTCCCACTTGTTGGAAAACATGATAGGACATGTAGGGAAAAGTGAAATTGTAAAATCAAATGAAAAGAAATGGCATCTGATGCTTCAATTTTAAACCAAAATTGTAACAATCATATAAACAATTTTGACTAATCAACACGTATAGAAAATTATTTCACATATCTTGTCCATGTGCAGAGGCACATCACAGTATATTTATTCAATATAAAACTAAATTACAACTTTTTTCTAAAAAACTTTAAAAGAAAAAAAAAAAAAAAAAAAAGAAAACTCTCTCAGTCACAATTTTCAGATACCTTAGAAACACTCAATTATAGGTTTTATTGACCTTCTCTTATAGCGTTATACCCTGTGTAGATGATATGATTCCTTTTATCCCAAAATATCTATTCAATATACAACTTACATTCTAATCCGAAAAGAAGAAACAAATATCTAATTAAAGATAATAGTTTAAACTTAAATAACATCCTATAAATTTGAAATTATTATTTTTTAATATACTTTGCATCGTACCTCGTAATGCATAAAATAATCAATTAAAATAAATCCTAAATATAAAAGTTGACAGTATACAAGCTAATAATAAGTAATCGTATAACCTTCAAAATATGACCAGTTGTAGCCCTGTATTTTTTTTTTTTAACAGCACCACTTTAAGATTTAATAAACAAGCATAAAAAAGATTGAGCAAAACTGGAAAAGTTGTCTACAAATATTTAAGTGTTTTTCTCCACTAAATCTAAAAAATATAGCTAACACACACCATCTAAAAATATAACTAACATACATCTGATCATTGGTGCATTGCAAGACTGAATTGTGAATCTGAAATTAATTCATCTCCTCAATTGTATATAATAAGATTTCCAAAAAGATCTTCGAAAATTAAATAATTAGATATTTATAATTATGAGTGATAATTACTTATCATCATTTAAAGAAGGGATAACAATACAAAAAAAAAGCATAAAACCATTTTTTTATAACATGTTATCGGATCAGTTACAATCTAGAAATTTCCTCTTGTTTGTGATAGCAAACTAAGTAACAACTGCTTTACGGAGTTATGAAGTTATGAAGTCTTAAAGTAACATATTCTGTTCAATTGTGTGTGGGGAGGACTATGTTGAAAAAGTTACCAACTAGACTAACCTAGAGAAGAGAGGAGTTACAGTTTCTAGTAACTTATTTCCTTTGTATAATAAGGTTGAGGAAATTATCCAACATGTGTTCATTAATTGTGAAATTGCACAAAAAGTGAATGATAATTGTGATAGATAAATAGGAATTTTATTTGGAAGGCAACAAACAATTGTAAACAATTACTATAATTTTTATCTGTCATGTTGTAATAGGAAAACAAATGTAGTATGGAAGGATGTGTGAGTGACTATTGTGTGGGAGATTTGATACCAAAGGAATATAATAGTGTTTAAAAATGAGATAGTGGATGATGTGAAAATTTTCACACTAGCACAACTCAAAGCATGGTCATGGGCAAAGTGTAGATGGGAAAGGATTATTCTGTTTTAGATTGACATATTTGCCCTCTAATTTGTCTATGTAGTATTACTTAATTTATGTATAGTTGAATGAGGTGTGAACTATAGGGAGGAATGACTCTGGAGGAAAATGTTGGGGGGAGTGGCAGGTTTACTGTTGGTATATGTGTGGTTGTGTTGTGATTGCAGGTAGCAGCGATCTTTGGTTGATGGTTTGCACGAAGTCCAAATTGGAGTAAACAATAGGTAGTCTAAAAAGTCCTGAAAAGTGGAACTATGACTTACTCTTAATCAATGAGCTTCGCAATAATTTGTTCGCAGCACAAGAATAATGTACCTAGGGTCAGCCTTTGTGTTATCATACAGTTCACTACTTTGTGTAGTTGATTTTCCTATTATGAAACTTGAATGTTGTTTGGTTCGATTATTAAGTTGGTATTGCACTAAGATGACCTTAGTATTTTGTATATGTTCGTAAGAATTATTAGTTTAAGTTGTAAACTGTTAAACAGTGAACTTCTGCTTTGTAATAGGGTTAGAGCACCTGTAAAGTGTTCTTATTAATTTATTTTTCATTGTCAAAAAGAAAGAAAATCAACAACGGATTCATGCACAGTCAGTCAACAGGGGAACAAACACAAACAAGAGGGATGGTGTCAGGTTTAGTATCAAAGAGGAGCAAACAAAGTGGTTCAAGGAAAGCTATGTTGGAAGACTATACAAGTGCAAACACGTTGATTCGATCAAGGAAAGCCTCATCCTTAAGGAGTATAAGTGTCCTGCGAGTGAGTTAGCTCAATGATAATATGGTGCTTATCACTGGAATAAATGGAACAAGCGAAAGCAAGGTAATCGAGGGGAATAAATAAGAGCAACAGTCGATTCAATAGTCGACTCAATAGTCAATGAAACCAAACAAAGTGGGCTAATTGCTAAATGACTTATGTTTGAAGTACAAAAAGAGAAGTGTTATGCAATATTGAGAGATGTAGGTGTTAGGTCAGTCCACATAAGACAAAAGGCACTAATGAATATAGTCACCATAGTTTTTAGTTAATTCAAAATTGGTCCACAAAGAGTCTTGAGTCTTACAATTATAAATTATTGATTCAACTCAGTTGTTATGTTATACATCTAATGTATGTGTCTCTTGTTTATGCAGGACCTAGATGATAGGGATACAAATGCTAGCTTTAACTACTCAACAGAAATGTGAATAAATGAGAATTACATTGTTTTGGTGTAAAGGTTCAAAGACATGTAAGCATCAGTGCAGCCAATTATTAAGTCAGTTGGATGGGAAAGCAAAACAAATCAACAAGATGAGGAATACAATATATGTATTTTACCTGCATTAAGAACTATTAGAAGTGGACTTTAAGCCTAACTCAACTTTACAAAACCGACTTGTAAGGTGAGATTTGCACCCACTTATAAACTATTGAAAATGTCTCATCTCTAGTTCGGTGTGGGATCTCCAACATACCCCCTCATGCCGAGACTCCTCAACTCGAGCGTAAAACTTATATGTAAGAATGATTTGACAACAGTTCAATAGCGAGTATCCCAATAGTCCAACGACCTTGCTAGGATAGGCTCTGATACTATATTAGAAGTGAACTTTAAACCTAACTCAACCTTACAAAACCAACTTATAAGGTAAGGTTTACACCTACTTATAAACTATTAAAAAAAACTTATCTTATAGGATCTTTAACAAAAACAATATACATGCATGCAATAGTCTGAAGTACACGAAAAAACTAGAATTCAGCGATTTTTGTTAGAACAAGTAAAATAAATTAGCAAAGATTGGAGGTTATGGAAGAAGTCTTTAATTTGCAGAGATATTAAATATATTAGAATAGCATGATAGGGACAAAATCTGCAACAACCAAAAAGTTAATTTTGATTTTAAAGATACTATCTTTTATTGGGATTAGAATTTTGTAAAATATCCTCGCCGAAAATATTGATATAGCAAATTTTTGTATTAATTTTTTTATGTAAAGATACAAATATTTTCTAGGTACTTTATTTTTTATTAATATATTATTTATTATTGATATAAAAAATTTAAAATTTAAACGAATATAACAAAAATGTAAGATTATCATATCTGGGAACGTTCAATGTCTATCTCAAAAACATTTTAATGATAACATAATTTAATATTTGAATGAAATCCTCTAAAAATTACAAATCTAATCACTAGTAAATTTTTAGAATGGAACTTGCAATAATATGATTAAAATTTTCGCAAATCTTTTCACAAAGCTTAAATCCGCTTATAAATAGGATAACATGATTTAAATATTGAAAACTATGTTAATTAACATGTACAAAGATATTAAAAGCGAAACGATTTTCCTGTTAAGCAAGGTCTTTAAGAAAACCATAGTTAACCATACAAGAGAAAAAGAAATTTATACTATAATTCATTTTTATCCAAGATTATGTGAATCTTGATATATGACATATAATAAAAAACATTTAATTAAGATTTAAATACTTTATAAATTTATGTATTTTTAAATGAATTTTTATTGAAAAATTTTATTCTATTGAATGCTTGAAATAAAATTTATTTCATCTAAATACTCTTTGATTTTGCTGTTAATGAGATGATATAGTCATTATTTCCACTACAAGAAAAAAGTTATTTAAGGACCAACTTTTAACTACCAAATGAAATGGTTACTAAGTGTATTGAAAAATTTTATTCTATTGAATGCTTGAAATAAAATTTATTTCATCTAAGTACTCTATTTGATTTTGCTGTTAATGAGATGATATAGTCATTATTTCCACTACAAGAAAAAAGTTATTTAGAGACCAATTTTTAGCTATCAAATAAAATGGTTACTAATTGTGAGTAAAATAGTCATCAAATTAGATTTTGGTTGTTAAATAACTACAAAATAGAAGTAATGATTGAATTTAGTGACTAATTAAGTCAAATAATTGGTATCTAACATTACCTACCAAAGTTTTAGTGACCTATGCCATTAAATTCTAAATTGGTATCTAATTAGGTCACTAAAACTTAGCTAATGTTAGATACCAATTATTTGACTTAATTGGTTACTAAATTCAACCATTACTTCTATTTTGTAGTTATTAAGCAACCAAAATCTAATTTGGTGACTATTTTGATCACAATTAGCAACCATTTCATTTGATAGCTAAAAATTGGTCTCTAAATAACTTTTTTCTTGTAGTGTTCCATCATCTCATCTCTAACTTGTCGGTTAACTTTCATTTGACTTGTCCATTAACTCACCTTAAAAAAAACAAGAAAGTTTGTTCGGAAGTGTAACTTGTCGGTTAACTTTCATTTGACTTGTCCATTAACTCACCTTAAAAAAAACAAGAAAGTTTGTTCGGAAGTGATTGGAAAGAGGAAAACAACTAGTTGATGAGTGAATTAGAGACTAAAAAACATAAGTAATGATCATTAATAACAAAAGTTAAACTATAGTATACTTATATATAAAAATAAAACATATTACTACAATTTATAAATTACTTAAAACTTAAATAAAAAATAATACTATCTCAAACATTTTTTAACACAATCCTCTATTAATCTAAATATAAACATTCTTTTACTTATTTTTGTAAACTTTCTAAGCAATGAACAATTTAGATAAATTTATTTATAAAAGTTTATAAGAGACCCAAAATAGGTATGCTATATTTTTTTAATAATTAAAATTTATTTCTATAAAAGTCAATTTCTTAGAATTCTTTCATGGGAATACTTTAATTTTTTTTATTTTTTTAACTTGTTTTATAACTATTTTTTTCCTATTGTCCATAAAAACGAAACTAGCACCAATCGAAAGCGGAGCCAACTTAAATTAATAAAGTTATCTACTATTTTTATTCTAAAATAACTATACTTTTAACTTTAAAAAAATTCTAACTTGGCTCAATTTTTTATGAATTATCGAATATATTTCTTTAATTTGCGCCTAAAGAAATTATACTAGTGTTTTTAAAAGCAAATAAAACTAATGCATTTATTGAAATAGTAATTTAAAAAAGTAAGGATGTTCTTATTAAGCAAATAAACCAAAAAAAAATCGTGGAACTTTAAAAATAATTAATGTAATTAACTAATTTATAACACTATTTTATTAATTGATATGTCTCTTAAGGTGACATGCACTTATATTATTTAAACTAAAGAGTTTCTAACTAACGTGTCATATATGCATATACAGAGTCTCAAAGTAACGTTATATTTTTACAAATATGTTGGCATAACACGACTCAAACAAAACACAAAAAGCGATCGCATTATATATATACACACACATACACGTGTATACGTAAGAAGAAATAAGAAAAAAAAAAGTTGGAAAAGTGATAAAGAAATTAAAGGGAATATTCGTTAGATGGAAAACATACAAAAAAACGTAGAGGAATAAACTAAATAAAGGAATTTAGTACGTATATTGAAATATTTAACAAAAAGTAGAATTTATTTTAAATTGCTTACAAGAGATAAACATATAGGCATGCAGATCTATATCCAATACGATTAGCTAACCAGCTTATTTATAGTCGAAATATTCTTATAATTTTTCATTTATAAGAATTTTTCAAACAAAATCTAATAACAGTAATATCCTAATAGCGATTAACATAAATCAAAGTTCTAAAAAAAATAAAAAATCACGATACATGTAGATCATAAACTTTGGTAGTCCAAATCTAACGTTTGTAACAAGGAAAAGAAAGTGAATCGATGGAGGGCCCCATCACGCTCTGAAAATCCTAGAGCTAAAGTGCTTCTTCATAGCCTGCTTTTCCTTTAATTTCCCTTTGGGTTTTCTTGCACACCAAAAATGGTTAAATTTTAATCATAGAACGTACCGCTTGCTTGCATACGAATTATGGAACAATTTTCACGAACCAGAATCAAATCTTCATGTTCAATTCTGTCATTTCCCAACCGACACCAACGTTGCTACGCATACTATATAAACCTTAATCCATGTACCATGTTCATCCCTACGTTAGTGTTACATGTACACGTTACTTGATTGGTTCCATATGTTATCGACGGCCACCGCAGATGGGGTTCCGGCGCCGTACAACTCAACGGTGGCTACACGGCTGGGGGGGCGGCGGATTCCTATACACACGACGTTCTACTGGGGGCATAAGGTGGACATACTTTTCCGGTGTTGGCCGGGCGACAGCGCCGCCATGTACGCGGTTGCGTTGCTCATCGTGTTTTTTATGGCGGTGCTGGTGGAGTGGCTCTCGTTCACCAACATTGTTAAACTCAAGCCCGGGGGCTCAAACGACGTCGTTGGAGGGCTCCTGAAGACGGGGCTATACGCCGTGCGTTCGGGGCTCTCTTACTTGGTGATGTTAGCCGTTATGTCTTTTAACGGTGGCGTGTTTGTCGTCGCTATAAGCGGCCACGTCATCGGGTTCTTGATTTTCGGGACAAGGGCTATTCTAAGGAAGAAGTCTAATGGGTTGGACTCTTCGAAACCGAAGGGTGGGCCCGGTTTGGAACTTTGAATCGCTGCCGTTGGATTTTATGAATACTGAGAAAAAAAACGAATAAAAACACTTCAAAACGTTGCTTTTTGTCTTTCCTGTAATGGCAGAAATGTCAGAGAAAAAGAAATTGTAGTGGTGTTTTACGAAGTTAGAATAACGAAATGGATTCTGGGTCTGTTTGCGTTGCTGTTTTGTAACTAAGTTTCATGAAAGTAATTTTTTAATTCTACTGGAACTTTTGGTAATTCATGTATTAATTAATCACAGTAGCACTGGAGATTTTAGCACTGCGGGTCATTATTGTTGGTTTAAAGTTCAATATGGCAAAAGTATGAAATATAACTTCATAACCTCCTAATTGGAGGTATTTGTCAGTTATTTTGGATTGGAGGTATTTGTCAGTTATTTTGGATATGATACCGGGGAAAAAAATATGTCAACCAATTAGTTTGAATTACTTCGGATATTCCAAATAAAAATACTTTTCACAGTCCTAACCAAATCAATAAGATAAAAAAATGAATTAGCTTGGTTCAAAACAAGAATTATATGTATGTAAACTGAAAAATATAACTATTTTGAAAATAATGTTATTTTATAAAAAAAAAATCATATAGATAATCTTGTCACTGAAAATGGGTAAATAATATATTTTATTATAATTAATTTACATGAACTAAATAATAATGAATTTTTAATAAAATTACGTGAAGTGTAAAGTTTTATGTATAATAATTCTTGTTAAATGATTTCATTTATTAAAATGAAGAAATATTTTTACAAGGTGCTATATAAAAAAACATGAGTTCTCCAACAAGAAACAAAATATAATGAATTGTGTGTGAAATGTCTCGCCAGACAGCAAGAATGAGAAACATATGTGTCGCAAGCGTTCCACTGTTAATACTGTATAACAAATTGTATTCTAATATAGCCGTCAGACGAGCCTTTGGATGTTCAAAAGTATCGCTTTTGCAAACATTGTGTGAACTTTTTCTTTAAAAAAAAAAAAACTTATTAAATAACATAATTAAGGTTGTCCTGATTTCTAAATAATATGGAATTATTTAATCTATCTAAACAAGTCTTCTATTGGATATTTAAGAAAAACATTCACAAATAAGATTAATATTTTCATTCAAATCTATTGAGATAATATCACTATCATATTCACATTATTATTTATTTTAAAGCTCATAATTTCATTATCATTTTTTCTAAAAAATGTCTGAAAAGTTAAGAGATATAAATATATTTAAATTATTCTTAATCTTAAATCCTGAACAATGTGAGACTACTGTCACTATAAAAGAAATTTGTTTGGCTTTTGTTATTATAAAAGAAATTTTAGAGTAAAATTTCGAAAAGAAGAAGAGATTGTTTTGAGGATCTTCTACTGAGCATTCAATTTGAAATTTTTACTTTTGAAATTTTTAAAAGAAGATGTATATATATGGTGAAAAGAGGACCCTTTAGCTCCGTTCAACAAAATCCAGTTGACCTTGGAATCATGTTTGAGCTGGTAGAACTATATGAATTTGTTTATGGTCGGACGTATACTAAGGTAATGTAAGAGTATTTGAAATGATTTCAGAAAAACCCAACTATTTAAATGAAGTTGACCGGGAGCCACATTCGCGGTAAGGACTTTCAAAAGCTGACAACAAAAATAAGATATTGAGTTTCTTGAAGAAAAACGTACACGAAGGTAAACTATTCCCAGTTAAGCAGAGGTTTCAGGTAAACTCAATCTAAGTTATCACAAGCCTCTAGCGAGATGAACTCAGCCATAAAATTTCAGCAAACGCTAAAAGAGGATACAAACTCCTTAAACTTTTCTCGTGGGGTGAACTCAGAAGGATAGGTGGCTAATTCTTTGAGCACCTAGTGGTACTTGGGATCGAATATTGGAGGAAATCTATCCTTTTTGGATCTTCTTAACATTTTAGGTGCCACTTAAGAAGGACTTTACATTTTCCTAAAGGGGTAACAATAGCCTTTTTCCTCTCTGGTGCAGCAGAAGCTACTGGTGCAATGGTAACAACCGCAATAATGGCACTAAGGATGGAGAAGAAATTCCTCCACTTCATCCCCTTTAACAGAAAACGAATCATACAATTCGAAGAAGGTTCATCTCCAATGGAACAACCTCTTTTCTTATTAAAGGGCTACCACCACCAGAGGAACTAGAAAAGGAAAAAGAATAAGTCATTGAAAGCGTATCTAGATGGAAGGTGTATGCGAAGAGAAAATCCAGAATTCTCACCCTTAAGGCACTAACAGAGAAGGAATACAATAAATGGGTCTTAGATGTTATAAAGGCTATTTATATTGGAGAGAGAAGGATTTGAAATGCTTAAACAAAGCATTTAAATGCTTGGATGAAACATTTAAAAGGACAATAAAAGTCTTACAAAATTATATGGAATGTTACTAGATTCATGTGTCACTTTGAAATCATCAAAATCTATCGTAACCTTTAAAACTTCTAATTATACTCATAATAATTTGTAAAAGTAATGATTTTTAAGCCTGACCACATGAACTCGATAAAAGATAACAAAGCTTAACCTAAGAAGTCATAAAAAGACGATTTCATATTTTTAACAATATACACTAGTAGAAAAATGACCTTCTATGTCGGTTCTGGAATACATTCTATGTCGGTTCAAGAACCGATGTAGACCCAAGACGACGTAGAAAGTCTTAGACATATAACGTCGATTATGCAATTGACGTAAAATGTACGTCACTATGTCGGTTGAAAAATAAAAACTGACATCATATACCCCACTAAAACAACTTAAGAGGTGGATACTATGTAACCGACGTAATAAGTTTTATCTTTCAGAAAAAAAAATTAATTGATTGATAGATCTCTAATCGATATAAGAAAACACCACAAAACATTTTAGAATTTTCTAGAAAGTATATATATGTGAAATAAATGGCTACAATCAACAAAAATAGGTGAAAATAACAAAAAAAAATAAAAAAGAAACCTTAAACGATGGAATTTTAGCATTTTCACGGTTGGCCAATGAATTCGTTACTCCATTTCGAGCAACTTTTATTTTTGGAGCATCTCAATCTGATCTCTCTATCAAAAGTTATGATCGTTTGAAGTTTTTTCGTCCTAAATTTTTGAAACCCTAAATCTATAATAAACCTATACAATGTAAGAACTCTACCATCAAATATACACTAAATCAAGATGCTGAAAAAAATTTGGGTCAAAAAAAATTCTAACTATTTTTAAAGAATTTTACAAAATTGCTAACCTCTTGCAAAGAGAAGAGGCGAGGGGTGTCGAACCAAGCATTCCAACCGAGACAACCACCAAGCTTGCGCACACCAAACAAATGTCGAAGAAGTTGAAAATAGAGCGAAACGAATCCTAGCAAAACCAGTGAACAATAAAGATGCAAATAAAAACCAGTGAGAAGAGAAAGCGGTATCACGCGAAATACAAATGAAAACTAGTGACAATAAAAGCGACACAACACGAAGGCTAAGAGGAGAAAACAAGGCAGTGAGGCTAAGGAGAAAGTGAATGAGAAGAAAAATGTAAGTGTAAGAGAAAATACCTAAGGATTAATATCGCGCTTGAAATCCCTAATTTTAACTCAGGGGACTGTTAAGACTTTATTCGGCAAGTGTACCGAGTCACATATAATATAGTTAATTAAGTAAAGATGTCCATTCCTCAGGAAACAATTCTGTTTTAGAATTTCAGTGTCACTACTCAATAAGCAAATTTAGTTTTAAGATTATTTGATAATAATTCGAGTCAAGAAACATAAAAGAACAATTAAAAATAAGTAACAATTATAAAAAGGAGTTTGCAAGATCTAGAGGGACTCTGGGATTGAACTTCATCTATCTCCCTCATTCATATTTTGGAAATAATAAAAACATACAATATTCGTAACTACTCACAATTGATGCACATATAAAAATCATTCACACTGATTCCTCTAATATGAAATTCATAAGGAAAATTCCTAAACACTGATCCCTCAACTATTTAGTAAATTACCCAGCATTAAGAACATATGTTATACGCAATCAATACATCGAAACATATCCCTAGTATTTCAATATATTGAATATTTTCATCTTGGTCGGAAACTCAAAAGTACTTCCCAGTTACATTTAAGAATCAAAATCAAGACTCTATTGATCAGATAAAATCTAGCATTAAGCACAAGATGAAAATATCAATTGAGTATAAACTGAATATTATATATAAAAATCACCAAAATATGAATGAGTTCAAAAGATTACATTCAATCCCAAAGATGAAGAATTAGCTACCCATGGTAGCCATTACAACCCAATGAAAGGAAGATTGCAAGAGGAGAAGAAAATCTTGATTCTTAGCCATCCGCCTGCGTCCTCTAGGTCTTGCCTCCGTCCTCTAGGTCTTGATGCCTTCCTAAACCCTAAAAATCTCCTTTTAAACTTGGTTTTGGGCCTAGGTTAAGTGGCTTTTCTTTTGGGCCTTCTCTATTTTAAACTTTTCATTTCTTTTCTTTATGAATCTTCCAATTTATCATTTTCTTCATTCTTTTATACCTGAAATTTCACAATAATTGAGATTAAATGATTTCCTTTAACTCAGGACTCAAAACATAAATTTAAATCCAAAAACTCTAAAACTGGGAGCAATTACTATTTTAAATAACACTTAAACCCACAAGTACTCAATATTTCTCATGTATAAGAACACTCAAAATTGGTACTTATCAGGGACATACTACGTCAATTGGGAGCTCCCAACCGACGTAGTATATGACCAAATTTTACCAATTTTTTTTCAAAATTCACTTGCGAGCCAAGTGGAGGATATTACGTCAGCTAGAAAGTCCAACCGACATAATATCTCCAGTGCGATTACAAAATTTTTAGATTTTGAATTTTTACTTTTTTCAGTCTTTTCTAAGTTGGTTATGAGTGGCAACCGATGTAGAATATGATATATTACGTTGGATTTGAGTTAACCGACATTATATCTTTTCAAATATTTACTAAAATGTCACCATGCTTTTGTTTACTTCGGTTCTATTTTAACCGACATATTATCTTGACGTAGAATGTGTTTTTTGTATTAGTGATAATGAACATTTTTCTTAAATTAAACATATTATTGTTTCCTGGATATCCTAATATTATTTCTATCTTAAATTATTGCACTTAAGTTCTTGACAAAATTAATGGATTCATGTTGTTAACTTTGAATGAAATATTAATTATTTCATTTCTAATTTTTCATTAAATAAATTATATCAACTTCGTTTAGAAAAATAAAAGTGGTATTTAATAAAAAGTATGATTGTTTTAGTAAATAATTTATTGTTGTTTTTATGCGTATGAAAAAAAATTAAACAACAATTATTAAGGGATATATGGAGTATGAATTTGTCATTGGTCTCTAATTGATAATTTCTCAATTTTATTTTCGTTTTCATTGTGTTTACAAGGGCATACTGGAAGTCCAAATTATGAATATTCATTATTTTTGTTTTATATTTATCTTTTTTATAATTTATTTATTAAAATTCAGATAATATTTTCATTTTCTTTTCAAATGAATATGGGATAGATTGTTGGAAATATTTTCATATTTATGTTAAATTTATGTGGAAAAATATAATAGAAATTTATTAAGATTGCAAAAATTATGAATAAGAATTAAAAATTACAAAAATTGATAATTATATGTAAGAGTATATAATGAACATTCCTCGTTTGATTAGCATAAACCAATGTTTAAAGATCATTATTTTCATAGTTTTATTTATAAACATTTTGCACTTTATATTGATTTTAGTTATAGTTTATATGGAACTTTAAACATAGCTTAAGCATGTGATTTTCAATTTTAAACTAATTTACTACGTTATAAGTTTATTGGGATTGAGAAAACTACAATTAATGAGAATTTATAAAATTGATACCTATTATTTTTTTTTTCTATCGTAGTATTCAGCCTAAAATGTTTATCTATTTTTATTGGTAGGTATTTTTTTATGAAGTTTTCATCAAAAGTTATGTTTTAATTTTTAGGAGAACTAAGAAAAAGTCAAAGAGATAAAGTTGGTCAATAAGCGACGCATACAAAATTGACGCTTATGTCTAAAAGTGGTGTCGACTAAGCGGGGGACGTAAAAATACTGGAAGTTAGTTGAAGTTAGGCTAACCATTATAGTGAATGCAGATAATATTAGTTTGGCTCACGCAAAAGCTGACACTACTTTTTAATTATTTTAGCGTAAGCAACGCTAATCTTAATATATATGTTTTTTTTTTCGTTTTAATTTTTTTATTCTTTCTAAACATTAAAAATATTTGTATTATTTCAATCAAAATTTATACTAGTTTTAATCTAATCAATCTAAGCAGAGAAAATTTTCAATTGAACATATCTAAACAACAAAAGACATATAGAAACAAATTTCATTAATAGTTAAATTTACCTTTCAATACTTCTTGGTATCAACTTCAACAACCACACGATCTTAGATAAGCCACCACAACACCCTCACGGTCTTAGAACGTCCAAAAATTTTGACCCTAAATTCTAAAACCCATAGAGGATCAAAATGTTCAAACAAAATCAACTCAAAATAGCAAACTATAGTCACTTATCAATGCCCTAGCTCATAACGCACATATGTCGATGACGACCGAAGACGAGCAGAACTTGTGTCGAGAACTAAGTTTATGTGAGTTGTTCTGGAGGCAAAGTCGCAATTTTTAGAGAAACGATTGGTAGAGGTGATTTGTGGAGGTACCAAACGTTTATGTGAGTTTGGAATGAAGAATAGAGACAAAGGAAAACAAGAATGGAAGTTGGGAGAGAACGACACAGCGAAATGTCAAGAAGAAGACAAACCTGGGAAATGAAATTGGGGGAAGTGAATCCCTAATAAATAGATATTTGCGTCAGCTCAGCTTATGTTACCTTTAGTGTTAGCCTGACCAACACTACCTTTAATATATATAAAAATAATAAAAAAAATATGTATCATTATTAGTGTTGGCTAAGTCGATGTTATAGTCGACACTATATTCTTTTATTTAACTAAAAAAATTGTTTTGAATCGGCTCAATTATTGCAAATAATTTTTATTTTTTTAAATCGACACTATATTCTTTTAGAGTAGGTTTGACCGACACAAATTTTTATATTACGTTAACATCTAGTTAGAGTGGATTAGACTTCTATTATTTTCGTCTTTCCCTAATTGACGCTATATTCTAACGTCTATTAAGTATTTTTCTTGTTGTGAAGCAACACTAAACTTGTTTACAAGTATATAAATGTCGTATAAAAAAAATTGAAAAAACTAAAATGCGTTGTCTAAAAATATAGAAAAAAAAAATGTTGTTTACATACGGGCCTCAAAAGTGTAAGTTATTGTAAAACTTTAAAGCAATGAGTTTAAAAACACGAGGTCTTAACAAAAATTGTCAAATAGTTACTATCAACACCTTATTTTGTCCGGATAAATATTAATTAAAATAAAAATTTTACAAAACAAAAATAATAATAAAAGAATAAAATGTAGTTTATTAGTTATAGATTTATTTTAAAAAAATGAAAAATAATATAAAAAGAAGAGAGGTTTGACTTATTCATTAATTTTTACAAATTAAAATAACAATTAATAATATAACAAAAAATAAAAATATAAAATAAAGCAGCAAAACTTAAAATAAGAAAAAAATAAAAAAATAATAAAAAATAATAATTAAAGAAATTGAGATTGTTTTCAAACTGTTTCTTGAAAAAAAAAGACTGAGTCAATCCTCTAAACTACTTTGTTTTAATAAAAAATAATAATAACAGAAAAAATACGTGGTGAAACCATTCCTCCTCACTTTCACAATTCTTTTTTCCTGTAAGTCACTTCTCTGATAACTGCTATTATTGATATTATAAATTATCGGATGGTACGAAGAAAAAAGGGGGAAACATATTAAGAGCAAAATACAGAAAATAAAGAAAGAAGAGAAAGGAACATCTTTTTAAAGAAAGAGAGAAGTAGTTTTTTTAGAGATCAAGCTGTGAAGAATCAAGTTTCAGGTATATTTTAGAACTTAAAATTGGCATGCATTTAAGATTTATAGTTTTGTTATTACTTGATTCTTGCATGATAAGTGTACAATCACACTCTCTCTCCTCCATGAAAGCCTTCTTCCATAATTTTTTTACTGTAACTCTTCACTGCATTGTTTTCCACTATCCAAAACACCTAAAAATAATTTCTAAAATTCACCAAAATTCAATCATGTTTGTCCAAAAAAAAATTACACCCAAAACCACTCTAAAACAGCCCCAAAACGACCTCCGCCGACACTGCCATTTTTTTAGCGCCACCGTCGCTCCTTCCTCATCACTGCCGCCACTTTTGGTTCATCATGGGTGAAGAAAGGTAATGGTGGTTTAGAGTTAAGGTGGTGGCGGCTTAGGGTTTAGGAGTTGGGTCATTCTATTCACACCCCCCACATTACCATTACACCACCAACCAAAAATAATAATAAAAACTATTTGTACCCCCACATTACTATTGCACCACCAATCTAGAAATAATAATAAAAACTATTCGTACCCCCCACATTACCAGTGCACCACCAACTTAAAAAATAATAAAAGAATTATGTACTCCCATATTTTAAGTTTATATCTTGCATGTTTTATTTTTTTTATTTTATTGTGTTATGATTATTATTATTTTTATTATTTTAATAAAAATTAAATTGGTATATTAAAACTTTATAAATAAATTTTTCGAATATTATATTTGCTAATAATGTTATATATCAAATCGTCGCACGCGTCATACGATATTTAATATTATTATTCTAAGGTTTTTTTAAATATCAAATGACTGCACACGTCATACGATATTTAATATAAACTTTGGAAATAAAATTTTGGGATATTATATTTTTTTTTTCTAATAATGTTAAATATCAAATAGCCACACGTGTCATACGATATTTAATATTATTATTTCAAATATTTTTTAAATATCAAATGACCGCACGTGTCACACGATATTTAATATAAAATTTTGGAAATAAAATTTTGGGATATTATATTCTCTAATAATGTTAAATATCAAATGGCCACATGCGTCATACGATATTTAATATTATTATTACAAATGTTTTTAAATATTAAATGGCCGCACGCGTCATACGATATTTAATATAAAACTTTGGAAATAAAATTTTGGGATATTATATTTTCTAATGATGTTAGATATCAAATGGCCACACACATCATACGATATTTAATATTATTATTCTAAAGTTTTTTAAATATCAAATGGCCACACGCGTCATACGATATTTAATATAAACTTTAGAAATAAAATTTTGGAATATTATATTTTTTTAATAATATTAGATATCAAATGGCCATACGAGTCATATGATATTTAATATTATTATTCCAAATGTTTCTTAAATATCAAATGACGCGTCACGCGATATTTAGTATGAAACTTTGAAAATAAATCATTTTAATATCAAATATAAAAAAAATTACAAAAATGTCACAAATAAAAATATCAACCCGACATTCAATCTTATCCATAGAACTACGTATCCCTGATTCTCCATCCCTGATGGAGATACGTAGGAGCAAGGTCAAACCTTGTCGGGCCCTTTCCAAAAATAAATAAAAAAAATATTTTTCTTTGTTTTTATTTTTATTTGTATTTTTTTCTTTGGGAAAATAAATATTTTACAAAATCACACTTATTTTATTCTTTTAATTAAAGATATCGTCTTAGGACAGGCGTTGTGGGGTGCTAATACCTTCCCCACACGTAACCGACTCCCGAATCTGAAATCTGATTTTCGCAAACTTGTTTTATCAATTTTTTTGGTTTTCTATAATTTTTCCATAATAAACTATGATGACGACTTCTCTATTTAAAAGGAAATAATTTTATTTTGTTCGTCGTGACCGGTTACAACAGTCACACCGTGGTTTCTTAACTTTATAATACACTTTTCAATTATTGTGCTATAAAATAATATTAAGTAAAAGTGGAGCTTGATTTTTAACCCAAATTTCTTTTTTGACAATGATATAACTATTATTTTAACATAACGAAAACTAGAGTATACTTTTGATCAATAATTACGAAGAAAAAAAAATACATAAAGGTTATAACGACAACTAATCTTGTATAACAAAACTGGTTTTTGGACAGACTTCTTTTTAATAAAAAAAAAATATAGATCAAATTCAAATTTTGTCTTTTAGCAAAGAGGTTAGGTACATACATGTTTCAATCCCATCGCCTGATCAAAGAGTAATGCAGAAGTGGGAACTTCTTTGTCCGGATGAAGTCACGGAGATAAATCTTTGTGTATTCCTCTTTTGGCATTACTATCCAACAAAAACAAAACATGCATAAGAAAGATAATGCAGAACAGTGAACTTCCTTATCAGAATGCAGTGAAGATGATCAAATTCAAGGTATGCCATTGGTACCAATAACATTACCATTTTATTGAATTATTTCCATGTAATGGGCCAGTGCAAGTTTGTTTTGTTGCTATTACTTTCAACATTCTAATGAGTACATCCATCTCGTGAACTTCCACCAACTGCACTCACATGAACCACCGAGTCAACGTGACACTACAGTGGCTAAAAAAATGCAAATAATTGTTCCAACAACATTCACCACCTCTATAAATTATCTTTGGGGCAACATGGTATTCCACACCAAACAAAACTCAGCACCTAAGGAGAGAGTGTGATGGCACAGGCTAGTGGCAAAATTTTGTTGCTGTGGCTGGTAGCAGGCTTGTTCATTGCCTTTTTGGGAGGTGCACACGGTGCTGTGCTATGTAACATAGACTCAGATAAACTAAACTTGTGTCGTGCTGCAGTTACTGGTCGAAACCCTCCACCACCAGATGCACAATGTTGTGGAGTTATTCGCCAAGCCAATTTACCTTGCCTTTGCAGTTACAAGTCTATCCTACCTGCACTTGGAATAAACGCCAAAAACGCTTTGGCCTTGCCGGGTAAATGTGGTTTGAAATCACCTCCTAATTGCTGAGGTAAGACATCTTTTGCCAGAATATGCCTTGAACACAAATTAATTACTTTTGTGGTGATCATGATGGGTTTAATTATGTTATCCCATTTGAAATTTTTACAGAGATCTTTTTTTTCCAATTTGATCAATACATGATAACTAAGGGATTTTTTGGTTATACTTGACAAGATAATTTTTCATTTGGGAGGTCATGATCGTTACAAGTAACTTAGTCTTCAATTTCTTTCACTCAGGTGTTTCATTACCACTGAAGATAAATTTGAAGACAGCATATGAATAACGTTGCAGTTTATTTTCATCAGTGTGTGTTATGTCCAAAAGTTTGTAAGCAGATGTATGGAGTATTAGTGTTTGATGTAACAAAGGTGTTTGATATACGAGATATTGTTACTCTTTTTCCTCCATGTCTTGTAATATGTTTGATGAAATAACTTGTTCTGAGGTTCTCAGCTTGGTTGAAACCCTTCAACCAGAACTACAGTAATAATGAATTTCTTTCTTTTTTTATATTAAGGTTAAAATATTTCTAAAATGTTTTTATTAATTTAATTTTTGCTGTTAAAAATAAATATAATAATAATGAATAGATCATAGTGAAGATTCCAAGTTCGGCTTTCACAACATTTCTCAAGTAGTAACCTTCTCCTTCACAATATTAATATCATTAGTATTTGTTTTTTTATGTTATTATTTAATCTGTTGGCATAATTTTATAATTTAATAACCTTCTCATTCACAATATTAATTTATTTTTATGTTATATTATTATTAATAATGAAGTTGAAAATTTCAGATGACATTATATTTCATGAAAGATAAATCTACTAAATATGAAAAAGGCCAAAGTGATATCTCAAACAGAAAAGACATGTGTCATGAAGTGTGAGGAGGATGAAAATGTAGATAAATAATCACCTATTAAAGGTTAAACGTTGCTTTTATAAGAAAAAGAAAACTAAAAGGATAAATACATTATAGGAGAAGCTCAATTTAGATGTATAGATAGATCCCTGAACCCTAAGAAAGATAAATTATAAGAAAAAATTTAGATAAAGAAAGTAATCATTAAAAAGATTAGATTTCAAACCTAAAATTAATATATTAAGACTATTATTAAAAACATAAGTTTATATATATATATATATATATATATATATATATATATATATA
>Ga0209489_104253_pt1 | contig 26583 bp, 13 predicted proteins | sample SiratrowhiteBW_FD_187527 | JGI IMG/M metagenome (GOLD analysis project Ga0209489, IMG submission 187527) | Root nodule microbial communities of legume samples collected from California, USA - Siratro white BW (SPAdes) (version 2) | ecosystem: Host-associated > Plants > Roots > Nodule | place... | reverse complement strand
TTATTAAGAATTGATTGCAAATCTGCAAAAGAAATTTTAGAAAAAGATGTTAAAAATATTGTTTCAAAACAGATTTTCGCCAGATGGCAAAGTATTCTATCTTGTTTTGACTTTAAAATTGAGTTTATAAAAGGGACTAATAATTCTATTCCCGATTTTTTAACAAGAGAATTTTTGCAGGGAAATGTCTGAAAAATCCCGAGCACGGGGCCTGTCATTAGATGACTTCGCTCCTCTCACCACTAAAAAGTTTGCTGACACAGGAACAAGTTCATCCAAAGTGTCATCCTCTATTAAAAAACCTAATGGAAGGGTTCTTCCCCCATCCATCTCCTCACCTTCAAAATTCACTGTGTTAGGGACACTTCCCGACACTTCAAAGGATTCTCCAGTAGAATTTGCAATAAAAGACCCCTGTAAGACTTTGACCGTTCTAGAACCTCATATGGAGGAAACCGATCCCTCTCAAATTATTTCCAAACATATTGCTCCAAATTGGGCATGGATTCCTTTGGGATCTACTAAAAAAACCAAACAGTTTTACCAATTGATTTTAATAGATACTAAACCGGCTGAAATTACCCCAGAATATGATAAAAAAAGACCAGTCAAAAGTATGCTTTTCAAAATTAAGAATTTGTAAAATCCTTTCTGAAAAAGATTGGAATCAAAAACCTATAACAGAAAAAAGGTTTTCAAGGGTATTTAACCCCTCTACATATAATTATCTTGATTATCAACAAGCTTGGTACAAGATAATGTATGATATAAATCCCAGGCATTCCTGGTATATTTCATTTAACCATGCGAATGTTCTGAGAATGGTTCTGTTGGGTTGGCCCCACACGAGCCATTTTTCCCTCGCTGGTGTTAAAATATTATAATAATTATAAGGATTTGTGCCCCGATTTGGCAATCCATCTGAAATTAATAACCTTTTGCTGTAAAATGGGAATCGGCTGGATTTATCAACATGTTCTTGAAATCCATCAACATAAACCAGTCCCCTTTCCAAGGCATTTATGTGTAAAAATAAAAATATCCTGGTGGAAGAAATTTGATATCAAATTCCTGGAAGAAAGTTTCGTCGATGGAAGAATGGTCCGATAACTTCCCCGATAACACCCGAAAAGCAAGCTTACCAGAAAAAGCTCGCTTGACAACTAAAAGGAAAGTCAAAAGCAGAAATAAGAGCTATTCTTATGGAAGCCCTATCTTCTTTAGGATTTGACGAAGAAGATGAAGAGGAAGAAAGCAGCTCTAATCCATTCTATCAGAATGAAGATGACTGCTTTGGCCTTGACATGTAAAAGGCCAAAAAGGACAAGGCGGCACCTTGACCTAAAGGCAAAGAAACAAAGTGACAAGACAGCACTCAGCAGGCATCTTGGAACCATATCAGACAGGAATCGATAGTCCACAGTAAAAGCAGATTCCATTTGTAATAATCTAAAAATTTCAGGTCCACAATTGAGCGAGATTTTGAAATCCGACGATTTGTAACCTGTATAAATAGATGCTAAGATAGAGTTAGAAGGCATCACTCAACCTTCCTTCGAACCATCTATCTATTACATCCTCTCCTTTGTATCCCTCTCTTTCCTTTCATTCTCACTCTGGAATGTAAGAAATTTCCCATAAAAAACTGTAACATTTGTGTACGAATCAAAGAGGTTCTTTTAAAGCTTTCATCTTTGTAAGTATTTCTATAAAATCTTATTATATCTCTTCATAATTTCATACTCAAAAGATGCTACAAGCAAACCCAAAGAAAATTAAATCAGTCAGATATATAATAATTTCATTCATACAATTTTTCCATGCTAACGAAAATAGACATAAGGAAAAATCAACAATATCCACCAAATGAAACCTAAAACATAAACTCTGTTTCCATCACCCTTTCTAGCCAATAACCTCAAAACAAAACCTCACACCCTAATACACCGTCACAAAAAGCACCCTCTTACTCTTCTTCCACCACCATTAATTACTAATACAAACTTAAATCATCTCAAATCCTAACTCATAAATATCTCCTGGAATCACCTACAACCCTGTATCTCCAAACTTGAATACTTTTTGACAAACCCAAAACACAAAACAAATTGCTCTAAAAAAAATTTCACCATGTTTCCAAATTGAACAACCCCAATAAAGGAGAAGAGAGAATAATGAGACCTTTGAATTTGAATGTGATTTTAAAAATGTTTTAAAATACGTTAAAAGGACTTAAAGACAAAATAATAAATTATTTAAAAATCCATTTGCATGGATTTAAGTATCATCTCGTTGTGTCTCACACTTAAGATAAGAGAAGAGAAGGGTAGAAGTGCCAAATTTGTAGCATTTAATTATTAATGTAGAATACTTATCAAATATGGATTCCTTGCACATTTAAAAACTATTCCTACAAATATCATAAGTAATTAATATATTAAAGTATATTCAAAGAATCTTAACATATTGAGTGAATTTAATCCAATATAATCCTAAAAATTACTTTTTCATATCTCTAGTTAGGATTTAAAGTTATGTTCTCATAATTTAGACATTTACTAATAAAACATATCAATATATTAAAATTTATTATTAACAAGTTAATAAATTGAAACTACTTTATTCAAATCTAATTATAAATATCACATTCTAAACTTTTTCTTAAAATTTAAAATAAAAAATTATGAATTTATCACCCATATGCAACCATTAAGAACATGGTACATTACTAATCACTTGAAATAGACATTAGAGGAAAACATAGATAATTAAGAAAGAAGAGCACATTCAACCCTCGAGTAATAATATATAATAACTAGTATACAAATAAAAATAACAAAGTAGAAGAGTTGATTTCTTAGTCTTCTTATTAGCTCCTCTGATATTTTTTTAACACAAAGCTACCACGAACTTTCTACTATAATAACTAGTATACAAATAAACCCTAAGATTACAACAAAAGAACGAAAAATGATTATGATTCCATATGATATTCAAAAATATAACAAGTCTTATTTATAGTGGTCACTAAACCTTGTTTAAGTTTCTATTGGATGCCTAAGTGAGATGCTTGCCTTCAAGCGTCATATTTGCTTGCCTGTGAAGGGTAATCCTCCTTATTTGAGTGTTAGTTGAGTAAAAAAAGTTATTACCATAATTTACAATTTATATAAAACCATGTTTAAATCTCACAATTATGACTCAAGTGTTTACACTCATTATTCAAATGTTAACACTCATTGCTCAAGTGCGAACTCACATATTAAGCGGCATATCTATAAAAATAGTTGTATTCTTTCAATTTAGACATTTTGGCACTCAAATAAGATTTGTTTAATTTTTCATTTATTCTATTTTTTATGCAAAATATAAAAAATTGAGATAAAAGCATAACATAAAAAATATATTTTTATTTAGGTTATGAGAAAAATTGAATATTTTAATGCAAATAATTCAACATTGATTATTTAAAATTACTTAGAATTGATATTTATTATTAAACACTATTCGACAAGGAGATGGGGAAAGAAATAATACGACGATAACTAAGAAAAAAAAACAAAAAAAAAAAAAATGTGTTTGAGTCTATTAATTTATTATGCATAACACATGCTTATTATTTTTAAAAATATCATCATTTTTATTACGACAACGGATATGTAAAAGTACCGTAGTTTGGACGGTGTAATGTAGCAGTAAAAGTTCCTTGAACTTGGTATTTAACGTGCTTTTATAGAAGTGTGTGAATCAGAATCTTCAGAAAATTTTTGAAAATATCAAAATTCTTTTATCGGTATACAAAAAATTTAAGGATATTAAATATATAAAATATACTAAAATTTTGAAGAAGATATTTTTATTTATATATATGTAAAAAATATTTGGGAAGTCAAGGCTCTTTCACACCACTATACTCCACCACTGGTATTAATAAATTAGAATGAATATTTCGATGGAGGCGAAAAAAACTAATTGACACACATTGATCATGTGAGTCCATTTTTTATTATGCACTATAAGTCACATGAAAACTTACGTACCAAAATTGAAGTTAGATAATCACCTCAGCATCCCTCTTATGTTTTTGTTATGTTGCTACATCATTTCCTTCCTTTTGCCTCTTATCTAATTTACATTTTTAACTACAATATTTTTTTTTTAAATATTAATTATTTTTTAACTCATTTTTTGTTTACCTATTTTCTTCTTTTTAGCATTTTCTTTTATCTATTTTCATTTCTTTCATCTCTCTCAAAAATCAAATTACTGTAATATGCATCATGTCACTGTTGAGCCCCACTGTACCATCATCAGTTATGAAAGTTGGTAACCCTTATAGTCGATTTTTACCGCGGAATATTGGCTTGGGTAAATTATATCACTCATGGTAGCAACACTGCTTTTACTTCTTGTTGCGTCGTTATTATTGAGATACTGTGCATACTCAGATCTTGTCCATATGGTGCGCTATTGGGTGGTAGATAGAAAGTGCAGAAAAAGTTGTATCAGAAAAATAAATTGCAGAAAAAATGGATGGTTTCATAATCTGCCACGATTCATCTTACTTAACAACTTTGGCATCTTATGTTCGCTTCGTATTGATTATTGAATACCATTCAAAAGTGGCGGATATATTGGTCATCCCTACTCCAGAAACAGTTAGCACGATCCTGATCCTGCTCATGGCTGCATTCATGTCTCACTTTTACCATGGACTACTTAATGGGGTAATCATGTACTCATACAATTTTTTTATTTACGTACGTACGCATGTGCATGCAACTCCTTCAATATTTACTAGTTTTTCATGCATTTTTTAAATAATTTAAATTGTTTATCTTAAGTATAAAAATATAAGTCTAAGTTTCACATTAAGTAGAAATGAGAAAATTGAGTAACATATAAAAAAAAACCTATAAACCTAATGTAAGATTTTGGGTTGGGGGTGATATCATTCTCATATGTGAGTCTAACTTAGTTTTTATTTTTGTTTGTTTTCCTGATGATCGTTTGTTAGTGAAATACTCGCACTTGAAAAGCTTCCGCTCGAGTGTATTAATATGGAGTCTCATTTCTGTTTGTCTCCCTAATATTTCTCTCTCGGATTTTTTTCAACAGTCTACACAGCATACTATGCAGCATTATGGAAATTGCAAAAAGTTGTATTGCTTTTGGTGGAAAGGTATTAAGTTTCGTCTTCTAAAACTAACAGGTTGATCAAATAATTTGGTGTGAGTTGAACATTGTAATGAAGGTGTTTAAAAGTGAGTGATGAACTTTCTAATCCACTAGTCAACAGGTTTCATCGACCTGATCAGTGTCACTGGCTAGACTCCTAAGAGTGTCATACATCATGTGGATGGATTCAAATTCTACACATAAAGTCCTTACATATCCGAATAACTCGAACTAGATTTAAAATCGATTTATGTTATACGGTTTATCACTCTAATATAAAATGACAACTCAATTATATCTCTATTTATTAAATATTCATTATATATTTTAAGTTTTTACTAATTTAAGTGTTGAAACTTTTTTTTGCAAATGAATCTTTATACGGTGCTTCAACAGTGAAGATTGTTTTCGTATTTTCTAATGTGTAACAGCTTGAGGGGCCTTATTGTCTGTTGTTTGGTACCTATTCTTTATTTGTATTTTCTACTTGTGTTACTTATGTGTTGTACTCGTATTTAGTTTGATATTACTATTTTGTAATAAGTGGTTAGGTCTTCGGTGTGTCTTGTTACCAAACTTGTTTCGTTGTATAAGGATTGAAATACTACTAAAATGTTTTTTTTAATTCTATTTATTTTTGGTTGTTAAAAAAAAATAATAAAATTTGGCAGCTACTGCTAAAACGATCTAGATGGTCAAAACTAGACTTCTTTAAAATCAACCTTAATTCACCACAAGTAATTTTAGTTTTTTGAGAAAAAGTTTTAACTCAATAAATTTACATACATAAATCTATCCTTAATATTAATAAAATTTATTTTTAAAGGACTTCAAATATTTATAAGTGGTTTCACTGTAAATAATGGTCAATGATATATATATAATAGTCTTATACGAATATACTCAATGAATTGTTTCTTAAAAATGTATATTACTAAAATTGGTTTGGAATGATGGATTGATTTAAGGTGTAAATGTAAAAGTAAATTATCTCATAAGTGATTTTATTTTGTATTTTGATTTGGAAATGTAATTATAAGATGGTAATCCAATTTTGTGGTAATTATAATGTTAAATATCGGAATATATTTCTAATATGATGTATGTGGTCTTCAATAATAAAGTAGATTAATATATTAAGGGATGAGAAATTGAAAGAAATTTTTGACATTAAACTTTATTGAGTAGTTGTAATGAACTATCCTAACTACATAAATTTTCATGTGCCTCAGTCTTGTTGGTGCAAAGAACATATAACATATAATTTATGAACCAACATATAATTTATGGACCAACATATATTAATATGATCTAGGATTAGTTTCACGTAGATCTTACTTAACATAAACCTTCGAGGTGTCTTGGTTCCTTAAAACTTTGAGGATATCAGAGATAAATATTAGGTTCTTAAGTCTTTACAGAGATGTTTATGTGAATACTTAGACTTTTGTGGAGGTAAGTGATATTCGTGCACCTCCTAAAATATATATATATATATATATATATATATATATATATATATATATATATATATATATATATATATATATATATGTGGATGAAAGTGTTTGAATGTATAATTGAATGTATGGATGTAAGTGTTAACAGAATAGGAGATTACTGTATTACTAACAAATTATTTATTATATTTTAATTTTAAACACACTTAAAGTTGTACACTATAAGAAAATCATTAAATAGTAACTTATTTAGAGACAAAAAATATTTAGTTATTATATTAACCAATTTAGAGATCAAAAATAATTATTATTAAAAAATCATTAAATAACAACTTATTTAGAAATAAAAATTAATTAGTCACTCTATTAATTTAGAGACAAAAAATAATTATTAGAAAAATTATCAAATAATAATTAACTTAAACACAAAAGTAATTAACTATTATATTAATTAATTTAGACCTTATTTTATAATTTAAAAATTTATTAGTATAATTAGATATTAAATTTGTAATAGTTAATGATCATAAAATAATTATTTATTTAGAAATTAGTTTTTGAAGTCTTTAATCAGAAACTATTTTTATGAAATTTTTATTATAGTTTAAAGATTAAACCTAACGTAATTAGGTTTTAGGGGTTTAAGAATGACCAAAAGAACACAAAGGTATTAGGTTTCAGTGAGGCAACATAGTTCAGACTTCAAATGTGGGAAACCCTTGTCGGAAGAAGAAATTGACACTCTCTCATTTCAAAATTCTCTCAACGGAGGAGGTTACGTAACACTTCACTTTTATTGGATAAATACCGACTCCACCTAGAAGATCCGACGACTCCACCGCCTTCACCAACGACTCCACCGCCTCTACCAACGCCTTCTACACAAGGAATCTAGATAGGTTTTTCCAGAAAATCTGTTCAATAACCATCTCTTAGGGTTCGATAATCACTATTTATTGTTTCAAGTTTGCTTCCATGCCTATTTTGATGAATAGCTTTATTTTTCAATCCTTCGTAAATGTTGCATCTACTATTTTCATAATAGTACGTTTACTATTTGATGATTTGTTTATTTGATGATTTGTTGATTTGGTATAGTTTGTTGATTTGGTACTTCTTAATATTGTGTTACCATGAGATACAATAATGTATCATTTTGATATAATGACTCATTTTTTCACATGGTTATATTTGAAACACAAATATTTTTTATTTCTCGTATCAAATTAAAAAGTAATTTTACTTTTCTATTCTAAATTATTTTAACAAGAACAAAATATGATATCACAAATTCAATTATTTAAAAGTATAATATTATCATTATTTAGAAACCAATTTAGAGATCATTTTTTTTGTATTTATATATTTGGTCACTAAATTGATTTCAAAAAAATTGGTCACTAAATTGGTTTCAATAAAATTGGTCACTAAATTGTTTTCAATAAAATTGATTACTAAATTATTTCAATAAAATTGGTCACTAAATTGTTTCAATGAAATTGATCACTAAATTAGTTTCAATAAAATTGGTCACTAAATTGGTTTCTAAATTAGTATCTAAATTGGTATCTAAAATTAGTCACTAAGATTTTAGCCACTTATTACTATTAGTTTCTAAATTAGTCTCTAAATACATTAGTGACCAATTTTATCATTTTAGAAACCAATAAATTAGTTTCTAAAAACAATTTTTCTTGTAGTGATAAAACATTAGTTGAGTGGATATCAAATACAATAGATGTTGTGGAATTAATTATTATTCGAGAAGGACCCATAAGATCAAGATAATGAGTTATAGGTTTATAATAAAATTAAAACATTAATTAGATGACGGAAGAAAAATGCTTTTCTTAAGTCATTCTTAATAAATTAACTTATTAAAGTTTGACATTTCTACAATTGAATCCAAAGTTGTGAAGGATAAAAGAGAATATTGTAATATTTTTCTAATGGTTGGAAGTAAAGTAATATTACTTCTTATTATTCAAACTTTGGTTATTATTGTTAAATGCTTACCTTAATTAAAATATTAATTTTACTAATATATTAGTGGCCTAGTTTTAACTTAACGAGTCACACATATATACTTGTTATAATATTTGTTAAAGAAATTAATATTTCATTACTAAATTATAGAATTAATGTGATCAAATATATAATTAATTTCAAATGAAATTTTATTACATTAGTTTCAATTGAAATTTTATTACATTATTTGCTAGCACTTAAAATATAATTAATATAAAGAAAATATTTTGGTTGAAAGAGTTGTTATGCGTTACTAAAATAACAAATGTTGTTATATATTCATAAACAAAATAATAATATTGTTATATATTTAAAACAAAATTATTCTTTTAGTATCTTGAAAGGTATCATAAATTTTTTTAGTGTCATCATCAACAACTTCTTCTTTGATTTAGTCATTTTTAAGTTTTTAGTCTTCAATCTTGAATTTGGTATAAGAAGGAGAGGTACCTGCAAAAGGCACTCTGATGTTAAAGTCAATTCTCGAATGTCAAAGGTTATGAGTGTTGAAGGATGAGATAAACATACCTCTTTCTTCTGCCTCGTGCTGGTTATTTATAGTGATTTTTAGGATGTGATTGATTTGACAGTAAATGATTTCTTTTGCTGATTATCAAATATGTGACGTGAGATGTAAAAGGGGTAATGATGACATTTGGCTAACTGGGAATTGATCCTTAGCTGAGAACATCTTGGTTGTGTGCACACTCATTTGATATATGACTTTGCTGAAAACCCTTCCTTAGCCGTGTAGTACACTTGGCCCCAAGCTTGACAAGCAGAAGGTTGGGAGAGGTTTTATGTATGAGGTTGCCTTCCATTTTCGGTGTCTAACTTTATATTCACTTGTCTTCTCTGTGTCTGATATTCGAGATCCGAAAATATCAAAGTAGTGGTTAGGTGCAAAGAGTATATCCTTGGTCAAGGTAATCATGTCTTCTTCGTCTGCCTTTTCTGAGTCTACCACTAGTGTGTTTGGGGTGTCAGTCGACCATCAATAGGATTTGTCGTCCTCAAGTACTAGTATGGTATCGGCCGATGACGTTGAAGTGCCGAGAACTTTTCGGGCAAGGTGACACTGAGTGATCCTCCCCATAGGAGTGGGTATGACTAGGTTAACACCCATGTGACTGGTAAGTTTTCCAAGTATAGGTGGATAGAAACCTTGGAGTCTTTTGTAGCTAGTGTTATGGTTACACCTAGTACCAAAGAGGGGCTGGTGACTATTGAGAAGTATTCAATCATTGACAACTTTTGTCATGACCTAGAAGGGTACAGGTCAGACTTTTTTTTTTCATGTACGGTTGTTTCTTCACAAGCTCTCATGTCCCCCTACCCTTTGACAAGTTCATCATGAGTGTCTTGCATGTTCTGAATGTTACACCAACCCAATTGCACCCCAATTCTTGGGGTTACCTCCAAGTTTTCAGATTTTGTATGAGATGTTTGGTCTTCACCCTTCTCTAGAAACTTTCTCTGGAGGGAGCGGTCGACGAGGAGATGGCCAAGGGGGTGCTAGTGCAAGATCTTTTCTGAGAATGATGAATAGTTCTTTAGGGTTTCTTTGTCCTTTTTTGTTTCAACATGACTATTTTTTGTAAAGCCTTTTTTGAGTGTCGTTTTATTTACCGGCCTCATACTTTAATAAGAATGAATTTTCCTTTACTTTTTGTCATCATATATATATATATATATATATATATATATACTTTGCTTCTTTCAGTATTCGTCTTGTTGAAATTTTTGATTTATTTAAGTGTTGGACGAGTACTTCACATACTTGCTTAGTTTCTCATTTGGGCATTCGCATGAACTTGGTTTCTTTTAGTGATTATTTGGTTAAGTATTTGCCGAGTGCTTTCTTCGTAGTTACTTGCTTAATTACTTGCGGAGTACTTTCTTCGTGGTTACTTGCTTAAGTGCTTCCTGACTAGTTCTGGAATGTGTGTTTGTAGATTGACTTTAAATAACACGGAGAGACTTGCATTGGAGCAAGGCTTCCTCCCCCGGTGTATTGACATGTTAGTCGGGTTTTTTAGGCTCGGAAGGTACCATATTAGAGTAAAGCTTCCTTACTTTATCAACACAATTATCAATTTTTAACTTAGTATATTTTCATGATAAAAAAAATAAGTGATTTTTGGAGAAAATAATTTTATTGGAGTCTTGTTAAAACCTTCTCAATCAAAATCCTCCTTGGGAATCAGAAAAAGACTGAATGAAAAAAGAGTATTCTAACACATTTAACTGAAATAAAATTTAAGATGAGATCTATTCTACCTTTATGGTACAACTTTTATTAGTAAATATTCTCTTCTGTAAATCTTATTTCCTGTTACTTTTCAGATCCTATTTGAAATACCAAATAAATTCAATATTTGAAATATAATAATCTTCACAATTTTAAAGAATTATTTTATTATTTTCTAAGAAGCATAACTTGTTTTAAAACATCTATTAGAGTTTAATAATATTTCTCTTTCACTTTCTATATATTAATAAAAAGTAAAGTAAAAAGTAATTATTATATATAGATAATAAATAAATATATTTGACTTTCTATATATCAATCAAAAATAAAGTAAAAAATAATTATTATATATAGATAATAAATAAATAAATATTTTCAAATGTTAATATTAAATATTTTATTCCATTTTTCGAACCTTCTAATTATAAAGTTTTAATAAATCTCATAAATAACTTAAACAAAAAAATTTAACCAATTAAGGACACGATTAACTCATATTTTAGTGGATCAAATATTAAATAATTAACTAATGATTTCTATAAAATATTATAAATTTAATGTAATTGTGTATTAATATTTATGTGTATATATTTTAAAATTTTAATTTTTAACTTGTATATAAGTTAATTTTAGTTTATAAAAAAATAATTTTATTCTATTTTAAAGCCTTTTCTTCTTAAAAGTCTTTATATAGAAATGCTATACATATTTACCATCAATTTTTTACACCATTATTCAAAATAAATTTTATTATTTTATGATAAATATTTGAACTATGTTTGAAATAATTTTTAATTAATTAATAATGTATAAAGTAGATCTCTTTCGTAAAATTGTTGCTGAATAAATATTAATTCTTTTAAATAAATACCTCAAAATCCACAATTACCCAAATTACTTATTGTTTAATCAATAATATATAATAATTTGCACTCACAAAAATTAAATTAAATTCTAAATAAAAGTATTAATAACACTTGTACAATAAATTTATTGTCTTTTAAATAAATACCTTCAAAACCACTATTACCTATATTTATTATTGATTAATCAGTAATATAAAAAACTACACTCACAAATGTATAAAATAAAATAAATTATTCAAATGTCAGACTTACCTATGCACTTTATACCATGGCAAGTGAAAAAGAGGCACTCACAAACGTATAAAAATAAAATAAATTATTCAAATGTTAGGCATGATAGTGGAAAGAAGGCACCTGCATCTATATATTTAAAAAAAAAAAATTAATAGTGTTGGTTAAAAAAAATGATTATACGAAAGTTATTTTTAGTATTTAGATAACTTACCTTTTAATTTTGAAATATAAGTAAGAATAAAATAAAAATGTTAAATGTATATTCCATTACATATTGTGATAGATATTTTTTTATATTTTAGAATATAATTAAAAGTAAGATAAGAATATAAAATATATAGACGAGGAAGAAATTCTTTTATATATTGCTACAAATTATAAATATTTTTACTTTTAATTTTGAAATAAATTAAGAGTAAAATAAAAATATTAAATATGTATTTGTTTATATATTGTTATAGTTTTTAATTTTAATTTTAAAGTATAACTAAAGATAAAATAGAAATATAAAATATGTAGGAAGAATTATATATTACTAATGAAAAACACACGACCTTCAAAATATATGCATTAATATTTTTATTACATTAAAAAATATACAATTTTTATAGTTTTATTATATATATGAATAATTAATTAAAAATAATATAATTTAAATATATATGTATATAATTTTATAAAAATAGTATTAAAAAATGATATAACCGTTACTTTTAAAAAGAAAAATTATTTAATCATTTATTTTATTAAATAAATAAATAAATTCTTTTTAGTTTATTAAAAAGATAAGATAATATATTAAAATGGTATCATAATGGTATAGATTAATAGAATTATAAAGTATAAATATAATTATGGATTACATATCAGCCACGTCTTTACTCACTTTTTTAATATAAAAAATAAATTCTACTTAACATAAATAATACATTTTTTTAAAGCATTTCTGTAATTGCATTTTTGAAAATTACGATTAATTTCAAAATAAAAGCAGAAACAAAATAAGGAGAAAAGGAACTGAATTGGCAGTAAAAAACACTCACAAAGGATAAAATTTGTGGCACTAGTAAATACTTTGCTGCGCTCTTAAGAAACCGACACCAACCGTCACTTGGCCAAACCAAACAACTCTATTTTTATTTATTTTTATTTTTATTTCGTGTTTTTCATGCCATAAATTATTTTTTATAAAAGAAATAAAAAATGGATGTTGCTTGAATCGACTCTTGAAGAAGCGGAGAAAATAACGCTAACGCTTGCGTTGCGTTTAGATCTGAGAAACGCTGCTACCAATACCACCACACCATAGGAAAAACTAAAGAAACAAAGGAAGAAAGAAGAAAGAAGAAAGAAGGATTCGATTCGCCACCATAGCCATAGCCGTAGCCATAGCGAACCTCACCTCACCTCACCTCACCTCACCTCGAATGACATGCTATAAGACGTCGTCTATACGGTTCAACAACTCTCAATCAAGGTCTTCTCTCTTCCCTCTCTTTTTGTTTATTTTCATTTCTGATTTTTCATTCATTATTCTCTGCGTTTCGAATCAGATGGTCAGGTTATTCAGTGTTTGCTTTCTACGGAGATAGAAATAAATTTCTGACACCTTCACGCACGACACGAGCACGATTTGTGTGTGTTTTATAAGTTTCGATTTGGAGGATGTGAGCTCTCAATATTTAGGTTTCTCTATTTGTGGTTTGGATTGTGAAGAGCGTTAATAGTTGTGATTGTGTACAAATTTGATTTGATTCGGTTGGTTTTTTGGTTGCAGTTTAAGAGGAGGATCTGAGCGATGGCCAGGACTCGATTTTGGTGATTCCTGCTGTTACAGTGGGGAGTAAGAACGGGGTGGATCGGAGAGTGGATCGGAGAATGGACCGAAGCAAGAGCCGTACCGATCTACTCGCAGCTGGCCGGAAAAGGGTATGTGATGTTTGCAATATGAGTTTCAGTTCTTGCTTTGATAAGTGTGTCTGTGTGTGTGGAGGAGGTGAAGGGAGTGTACACTTGTGATTCTAGGTTGTGTTTTTGGTAATTGGATTTTAGTTCCTATCAGAGTTAGGGAATTGTTGTCTAGGGTTTTCGTATCTGAGAAGTGTGGGGTGTTGTACACTGTACTTTAGAGAGAATGTAGATTTGATTACCAGTGATGAGTTTATTAGGGGTCAATGGCTTAGAATTTAATTATATTAAACCAAGACCTGGCAAATTTGTATGTGACTGTGTAATTTCCTTGTTTTACTTGTGAGCAGTTACTATGTGTCTCAACTTGTTTATAGGATCCAAATTCATCTAAGAAAATAGTGCCAAGGACTGTACACTGTAGCATTCATTCACCTGTTCATTTAATTTCTGAAGGCTGATGTGTAAACTTGATTGGGTTTGTTTTATTGAAATTTTTATTATTAATAAAGCATGTAATGTTATCTTTGTCTTTCTATTTAATTCATTTTATTATATTGTTTGAAGATATATAGTTGCAATTGACTGGTTACAGTTCGTAATTATTTTTCACTCTATGTTTTTCACTTCAGCTCCAACAGTTTCGTCAGAAAAAGGACAGTAAAAGTGGTAGTAGCCGTGGAAAATCATCAAAGAAAGCTGGTTTACCTCAGCTAGTTGATTCTGATTCTGATGCTGCAAGTAGTGTCTCAGTTTCAACGGTATCATCTCAGATAACTGATGGAAATGTTGAGGATGACAGTCAGTCCAATGTGGGTGATACAGAAACATCAGAGTCACAGTCTGTGGCAAACTCGTTACCTCCTGATAATATTGATCCATCTGTTTCATCATCAGTCGTCACTGCATATAATACAGGTGATGAAACTGTATTGGATTCTAATGCTGAGCTAGCACATCAGGTTCCTGGGATCCGTGAGGAAGATAATGAGTTATCTGCCCAAGTTCAAGGGAATACTGCTGAAGACATTGGTGCTGATGTGGTAAAGGATGTGTCTTTGAGAACTTCAGGTAGCCTGGTTCCTGAAGGAGGAGAAACACATGATCATGCATCTGCACCTGTTTCGAATTTGTCCCAGCCTGCTCCTGGTACAACTGCAGCGGGTGAGTCTGTTTCAGAAAGGGAGGGTGAAAAGAGGGAAGAATTGTTGCTTTTATCACAGGATATTCAGAATACATCTGTGATGCAAAAAACGGAAGATCAGGTAACAGATTTAGGTTGTGCTCTCTCTCTCTCTCTCTAGCTTCATTAATATTATACCTTTATGTTTAGGTATTAGGATATTAATTGGGCAGGCTGGGAAAACTAATAAATGGATTTGATTTATAATTTAAATTCTCATTTGTTGCTGGGTAGGGGCAATGCAGGAGGCAGATGGTTTGGTCATGAAGAAATTTGGTCAGAGCACTGATACGGTGATTGACGGTCAGAGGGAGCTTCTTTTGTCCGAAGTTGCTGAGAGGGACCAGTCTCTTTTGGGAATTTCTTTGGAGAAAGCAAGAATTGAGGAGGTGTCTCATGAAGCTGAACAACCGAGCAAGTCAATTGAATTGCACTCCTCTCACGAGGACATTGTGTCAGATAAGCTTTCAGGTTTTGATAAAGGCCAGGGAGATGATATTGCAGCTTCAGGGACTTCAGCGAGGAATCTGGAGGGAGAAGCATTACCTAGGTCACATCAAGAAGAAATTCTCGTTCTGTCTAATCAAGAACAGAATAGTGAAGTAGTTCTCGTTGAACAGGATGGGGGACTTCAGGAGGGGTTTGATCAGCAACACCCTCATGTTGGACTCACAATTGAGGCTCCAAGGTCAACGGGGGCTCGTGAGTTTGATCCAGCCAGACCGTTGGATGTGTCTTCTGTTTTTGATGCAAACTCAGTTAATCTCTTGCAGCTGGCTGAAATTATAAGGGGGCTTAATGAAGAAGAGTGTCAGTTTCTGATTGAGGCAAGAGGAGCAGAGTCTGATTTGGATCCTTTAGCCAGTGGTTCAATTCCATCAGACCATGAGATTTCAGAAGCATTTCAGAGTCTCAAAGAAGAATTGTTTCTTGCAAATTTAATGAAAAATATATATGACATTCAACTAGCTGAACTACTGGAGTCTGATAACCAGGACCAGTTGGTTGACGAAATATATCAGCTTCGTGCTTCTCATAATGAAGTTAGGGAGAAGAATCAACACCTTAGTGAAGAACTTGATAATTGCCGTGTTGATCTACGTGATATTTCGAGCAAAAATGTGGAACTTCAAAATCAATTTATTGCTGCCATGGCTGAGGTGGAAGCTCTTTCTGCCAGAGTGGTTGAGCTGCAGAATAATTTTGATATGTCCCAAAATGATTCCTTGGAATTATCCAATGAGTTGGCTGACTGCAGAGGCTTGATCTTAAGTTTACAGGTGGAAAAGAAGGGCATGAATGAAACTCTTGATTTGATAAATAGTGAGAAAAATAAACTTTTGGAGGAGAAGGAATTTCATCTATTTGAAATTAAGAATCTGGCGACTGAATTAGCTGACTTAAACAGTTCGATGGAAGGAGTAAAACTTGAGAAGTCCAACTTAATTGACAGGATCTCTTCTGTGACCGAAGATAGGAATAAGATTGAAGAAGAAATTGAGCATCTCAAACATGAAATTGATAGGCTGTCATTAGATTTGGTTGAAAATAAAGATTTGGTGGCAAGTCTACAGGCAGAAAATTCCAACTTAAATGGAAACCTTGCATTTTCAGGTGATGAGATTAAAAATCTTGAAGATGAGAATCATAGACTTTCTTCTCAAATCATTGCCTTAAATGAGCAATTGTCTATAGAAAAGGGGGAACGATTGAGGTTTGAAGGCGACCTTAAAGAAGCCACTGTGCACTTGGAACAAATTTCCAAGGAAAATGTATTTCTCAATAACACTTTGGATAAGTATAAGGCCAAGATAGAAGACACTGGAAAGGAACACAGCCCACCACTATCTCAACCCAGGGACCTTGGGCTTCAAGCCAATGTTGTATGTGAACAAAGTAAGGGCATTGAAATTGCCATTACTGAAGATTCTCTGCATACGGATCAGGAGCCAGATGAAGGTGCACCACTGGGGCCACATGTGAATAGACTTGAAGGTGAAGTATTTGATGATGATCTTGGGTTTGTTTCATTGAAGGATTGCTTGGATGAGGCGGAGAAAGTTTTGACAATCCTTGAAAAGGAAGTTAATGAGTTGCATTCTCAATCCGTATCCTCCAGCAGGTCTGGTGAAAAAGCTTCGTCTCCTGTCGTTTCAAAATTGATACAGGCTTTTGAATCAAAAGTACATGAAGATGAGCATGAGGGGGAGTCAAGGGATTCCAGTTATGTTCAGTCATCATCAAATTCACTGAAGTTGACCAAACAACAAATTGAACATTTGAAAGAATTGCTTTCGAAGTGGAAGCTGGATGTTCAGATTGCGGGTGCATTATTCAAGGGGGAGCGAGATGATCGGAAAAATGGTGACGCAAAGTACAATGATCTCAAGGACCAGTTTGAACAATTGAAGCAACATTGCTCAGATTTGGAAGCATCCAACATTGAACTAGCTGTCCAGTATGAAACCGTAAAGCAACTTCTGGGTGATATTCAAGAAAAGAAATTTCGTCTTGAGGAACTCTGTGACACTTTAAAGCAAGAAGATGCCCGTCTCAAAGCCAAAAATAATGAACTGTATGAAAAGCTTGGATGTTGTCAATCAACAATTAGTGAATTGCATACTGAAATGAATGATGTGAAACACATTTCAAGTGATATGGCTTCTAGTGTTGGCAGTCAACTGGAAAATTTGCAGAAGGAGATAACAGAGAGGGCAATGCTGCTTGAGCAAGGGTGGGATATGTCTATGGCCCAAATTGTTGAGTTAGTTGGGAAGCTGAAAGAATCAGTTGGTGGAACTTTGTGCACAACTTTCTCTTCTGACGCCCGTGGTAACCTGGATATCACTCATCAGTTAGAAGTTTCAGTTCATGCAGCTGCTGAAATGATTTCTGATCTGCAGAAGAAACTTGAATGTACTTATTCAGAACATGAGATAATGTGCACATCATATAAAGAAATGAGTTCAAAATGTGATGATCTTCTTGGGAGGAATGAATTGGCTGTTAGTCTATTGCATAATATGTACAGTGACCTGAGGAAACTTGTACTCGGAAACGGCGGGACTATGGATGATAAAATAGATGAACAAAGTGAAGTGCTGCCTGAACTGCTTAACTATAATAGCTATCAGCCCATCTTGAAACATATTGGAAATATATTGACTGAGAAGCAGGAACTTGAGTCTGTTACCAAGGAGATGAAGTCGGAATTGATGCACAGGGAAACAGAATTGGAAGAATTGAAGATGAAGTGTGTTGACTTAGATTCTGTTAGTAAGCTAATACAAGATCTGACAGGTGTGCTGAATGCAGATATTCCAAAGCTTGATATGAATAAATCTCCCCTTTCATGGTTAGATTCTTTAGTATCTAGTCTTGTACAGAAAATCCGAGAGGCTGAAATCCAGTATCACACGACTAAAGAAGTATATGAATCCAAGGAGATGGAATTGGCTGAATTGAAGGAAAAAATGCATTATCTAGACACACTTCGTCTTGAGAATGAAAATGAAATCCTTGTTCTAAAGGAAAGCTTATGTCAGGCTGAGGAAGCTCTTGTTGTTGCTCGCTCTGAATTACACAAGAAAACAAATGAACTTGAGCATTCAGAACAGCGTGTGTCCTCCATTCGTGAGAAACTTAGCATAGCTGTTGCCAAGGGGAAAGGGCTAGTTGTACAGAGAGATGGCCTCAAGCAGTCCTTAGCAGAGACATCCAGTGAATTGGAGAGATGCTTGCAAGAGTTACAGTTGAAAGATACTAGACTTCAAGAGGTTGAAACAAAACTTAAGACGTATGCAGAGGCTGGTGAACGTGTGGAAGCTCTGGAATCTGAGCTTTCTTATATACGTAATTCATCTAATGCTTTGAGAGAGTCGTTTCTCCTTAAAGATTCAATGCTTCAGAGGATAGAAGAGATATTGGAAGACTTAGATCTTCCAGAACAGTTTCATTCAAGGGATACAATTGAAAAGATTGATTGGTTGGCTAGTTCAGTTTCTGGAAACTCATTGGCAATGAATGATTGGGAACAGAAAGATGCTGTGGGAGGAGGCTCATACTCTGATGCTGGTTATGTAGTCAGAGATTCGTGGAAGGATGATAGTCAGCTACAACCAGATTCGGATGATTTTAGAAAGAAATTTGAGGAGTTGCAGAGTAAGTATTATGGGTTGGCTGAGCAAAATGAAATGCTGGAGCAGTCATTGATGGAAAGAAACAGCTTACTTCAAAGATGGGAAGAGCTTGTAAATAGGGTGGAAATGCCTTCACATTTGCAGTCTATGGAGACAGAGGATAAGATTGAATGTATATGTGTAGCACTGACTGAGGCTAATCATCATATAGATGCTCTGCAACTGAAGATTGAAAAATATGATAGTTATTGTGGATTGCTAAATAGCGATCTGGAAGAGTCTCAAAGGACGGTGTCTGCTTTTCAAGAAGACCTTAGTGCTCTCACATCTGAGAGAGGGCACCTTTCTGAAAAAGTAGACTCTTTGCTCCATGAGAATGAGAAACTATCATTGCAAGCAAGGGAGGCCGAACTTGAGAAAGAAAGGCTGCTTAAGGAAATAACTAGTGTGAAGGAAAGGTTGGAACACAAAACTGCAATTGAAGAACAACTTTTCACCGTTGATGGCAAGATCAGAAAGTTGCAAGACTTGGTTGGTGATGCCTTGTCAGAACCTGATACACAAAATATGGTGTTTGGTAATGCAAATATTGATTCCTTGGAAGAATTGCTGGGAAAGCTCGTGGAAAAGCTGAACATGGAACAGAAACTATCTGCATTGACAAGGGAAACTGAACTTGAGAATGAAAGGCTGCTTAAAGAAATAACTAATTTGAAGGACAAATTGGAACACAAAACTGCAATTGAAGAACAAATTTTCACTATGGATGGCAAGATCAGAAAGTTGCAAGACTTGGTTGGTGATGCCTTGTCAGAATCTGATACACAAAATATGGTGTCTGGTAATGCACCTATTGATTCCTTGGAAGAATTGCTGGGAAAGCTCATAGAAAAGCTGAAAATAGAACAGAAACTATATGCACAGACAAGGGAAACTGAACTTGAGAGTGAAAAGCTGCACAATGAAATAGCTAATTTAAAGGATAAATTGGAACAGAAAGCTGCCATTGAAGAACAGATTTTCATCATTGATGGTAAGATCAGAAAATTGCATCATTTAGTTGGTGATGCTTTGTCAGAATCTGAAACAGAAGATCTGGTTTCTGGTAGTGAAAAGATTGATTCCCTGGAAGAATTGCTGGGAAAGCTCGTAGAAAAGCTGAAAATAGAACAGAAACTATCTGCACAGACAAGAGAAACTGAACTTGAGAATGAAAAGCTGCACAATGAAATAGCTAATTTAAAGGGTAAATTGGAACTGAAAGCTGCCATTGAAGAACAGATTTTCATCATTGATGGTAAGATCGGAGAATTGCATCAGTTAGTTGGTGATGCTTTGTCAGAATCTGAAACAGAAAATGTGGTTTCTGGTGGTGAAAAGATTGATTCCTTGGAAGAATTGCTGAGAAAGCTTATAGAAAATCATGCAAATCTTTCATCAATGAATCCTGCACGAGGGGTTGTCGGTGATGGATTCCATTCACAAAAGGATGATGGTACACTTTGCGAAGAAAGAAGTATAGATGTGCATGATAAGGAGGCAGATATTGATAGATATAAAATAGATCTGGAGAAGTCTTTGAATGAATTGATGCATGTGAAGGAGGAGAGAGATATATCTTTGGAAAAACAAATATCTTTAACTGGTGAAGTTGAAGCTATGACTAAAAGAATTGAGGAGTTGCAAGGGCTTCTTAATCTGGAGGTGCATAAATCAGGTTCTCTTAGAGATAAGTTAAACGTTGCAGTTAGGAAAGGGAAGTCATTGGTGCAGCAGCGAGACAGTCTAAAACAAACCATTGAAGAGATGACTGTTCAGATGGAGCACTTGAAATCTGAGATCAGCAACCGGGATAGTACACTTGCAGAGCGTGAACAGAAGTTGAGACAGTTGTCAACCTATCCAGATAGGCTAGAAGCTCTTGAATCGGAGGGTTTGCTACTGAAGAAACATTTGGAAGAAACCGAGCACCATTTGCGGGAGCAAGAATATTCTTTGAAACTGATTTTGAACAAGTTAGGTGAGATTGAGGTTGGTGGTGAAAGTCATATGAGTGATCCAGTAAAGAAGTTGGAATGGGTTGGGAAACTATGCTCTGATCTGCATAGTACTGTGGCATCTTTAGAACAAGAATCCAGGAAGTCTAAAAGAGCATCAGAACTCCTACTGGCAGAGTTAAATGAGGTTCAAGAAAGGAATGATAGTTTTCAGGAGGAGCTCGCAAAGGTGACTGCTGAACTCGTGGATATTAGAAGAGAAAGGGATTCAGCTGAGGCCTCCAAACTGGAAGCGCTTGCACATCTTGAAAAGTTATCAGCCTTGCACGAGGAGGGAGAAAGGAGCCATTTTTCTGACATCATGGAATTAAAATCTAATCTGAACCTAGTCTTCAAAAGCTTTGGTGAGGTTCACAATTTACTGTCCAATGCATTTTTCTTTGATTTGGAATCTTATCGGAAACTGGAGGCCGGTCTTGAGTCATGCATGAAAGGAAACGATACATATATGATGGGTTCATCCATCACCAAAGAACACTGGGCATCTTCTAATAAGGTATTTATAACACATGGATATTGAACTAGTTCAAAATTATGTTTTACATCTAGTTGACATTTTCTGTGTTTCTACTTCAACTTTCTTTCAAGTTGTAGATTATGATATAATGTGAAAGTGAGAATAACAAATATAAGATAGAATGTAGTTTGTCCAGTTTGTGACAGGGATGTGTTAGTTTAAATTCTTGTACTTCTCCAAATTTTTGGAGCTGGTGAGTGGTGGTCTTTATTTTTATTTTTTGTAGTTTCTGTTTCCTCAATGTTGTTGTCTTAGATATTTTTAAATGAACTCCGACTTTTCAAACTTGAAACAATTGAGCAGTAGAAAGTTGAGATGTTTCTGGTTTCATAGTTTTTTTCCTTGTTTATCAGTATCTTAGTGGCATGGCATTCAATCACTCCTTTATTGAATGTAATTTTCTTCACTTTTTGTTAGTAATGGTAAATATGTTATGATGTGATTTTAGATTAAGATTAATGGGAAATTTGAGTTCATTGTTGTCTTAGCATTTAAGTCTATTATTAAAATGGAACATATTTATATTATAGATAGAATGTTGCAACTGCAATTCCAGCACAAAAACTCTCCCCTGTTTTAAGTTTATAGCTGAAATTTTCTTCGGTGCATATGTGCCTTCTGGTTTGTGTTTGGCTTAATTGCACTTTGGTAGTACTATTTTTGGTGATATGGCCTAGTTTCCTTCCTGAATACTTGTGACATTTGTTCCAGAAGAGCTCTATGCCTGCAGATCCTTGGCAAGATTTTGACGCAATTGATCAGTATGATGATAATACTTCAGTTGAAAATCTTCGTCTATTTGGTCATCAACTACAAGAGTTCATGATAAAGGTCAGTTCTCTGAAGGAAAAAATAAACATACACTCGAGTTTGGCACAGGAACTAGACAAAACTCTATCTAAACTAATGGCAAGTGCTCAAAGGGAAATGACTTCCCAGAAAGAGGTGTGTGAAACCATGAAGAAAGAACTAAGTGAGCGTGATGAGAAACTTGTTGCATTACGTGGGATCAATGCCTACCTTTATGAAGCATGCAATAACTCTTCCATTGTACTTGAAAATGAAAAAGCTGAACTGTCTGGGACGAAGGTTGAATCTTCAGATCTAGGAATTAACGTGGAACCTCCTTCATTTGATAATGACATATCTGAGGAATTTATTAAAACCATGGCAGATAGATTGCTGTTGGCTGTGAAAGGGTTTACTAGTATAAAAGCTGAATTTTTAGATGCTAATCAAAAGGAAATGAAGGCTACTATAGCAAATTTGCAGAGAGAGCTTCAGGAGAAGGATGTTCAAAGAGATAGGATTTGCTCAGATCTGGTAAAACAGATCAAGGATGCTGAGGCTGCTGCAAACAGTTACTCTCAAGATCTTCAAGCTTTTAAGATTCAAGAACATAATTTAAAGAAAGAGGTGGAAGCGATTGAGGCAGAAAGGAAGATACTCGAACAGAGAGTGAATGAGCTGCAGGATAGGCAAGAAACCACTGCTGCATTAGAGGAGAAAATGCGATCTCAGACTGGTTTACTGGCTGCCAAAGACCAAGGTGGGTTTTCTCTGTTTCCTTGTTTTTTAAGAAATGAACTTGCAATATTTCTTTTACAAATGAGAAGCTTACAATTTTTCTGAAACTTACTGGTTTAATGCAGAGATCGAAGCACTAATGCATGCCCTTGATGAGGAAGAAACACAAATGGAAGAATTGACAAATAAGATTGTGGATCTTGAAAAGGTTGTTCGACAAAAGAATCAAGAGATTGAGAACCTTGAATTTTCTCGTGGGAAGGTTATGAAAAAACTTTCCGTAACTGTCAGCAAGTTTGATGAGCTTCACCACCTTTCGGCAAATCTCCTTTCTGAGGTTGAGAAGCTCCAATCCCAGTTGCAAGAAAGAGATACTGAAATTTCATTCTTGAGGCAGGAGGTTACAAGATGCACTAATGATGTTCTTCTTGCATCACAAATGAGCAATCAGAGAAGTTCTGATGAGATCTTTGAGTTCTTGACATGGGTTGATATGGTTGTATCTCAAGACGGGGTGCATGATATACATCCTGATATGAAGAGCAATACTCAGGTTCATGAATGCAAAGAAATACTTCATAAGAAGCTTATGTCTTTATTGTCAGAATTGGAAAATCTAAGGGAAGTTGTAGAAAGCAAGGATGCGATGTTGCAAGTACAAAGGAGTAAGGTAGAAGAATTGAATCACAAAACCGAAAGTCTTGAGATGACCTTACACCAGAAAGAATTGCAATTGAATTTGCTTGAAGGTGTGGAAGAAACTGGAAAGGGAGCTGGCACAAGCTCAGAGATTGTAGAGGTAGAACCAGTGGTGAGAAAATCAATTATTTATTTAATAGTTGGTCATTTGCACTAGCACAAAAATCTTGTACTAAATCTGGATTAAGTAAAATTCTTTTTCAAATTAAAACCTCAAATTGAGTAAAACATAATACTTTGCTGTGCCATTGCCTTGTCATGATTAACAACATTCATTCTCAAAAATTTGTCAACTAAGAACAAACAGAAGCAGTTTGAAAGTTCGGTGTTGTGTTTGAGTTATCTTGGTTAAGATATGTGTATTTTTTCTCTTCTGTCACAACCTTTTTACTCTGGTTAAGTATGATAGTTAACACTTGCTTTTAAAAACAAGAAATAAATAAAACTGAGTAGGGATTAAAAAAAAATTAAAGATTTTTTCGTTTTGGTCATGACATTGACACAGTTATGGTTTATTTAAATTTGAAGGGATTGAATTCATTTTTCCCTTTTTTACAGGTGAACCGTTGGTCACCATCAGGTGCTTTTGTAGCACCTCAAGTACGCAGTTTGCGCAAAGGCAACAGTGATCATATTGCCATTGCTGTAGATGAAGACCCTGGTAGTACCAGTAGGATAGAAGAAGAGGATGACAAAGGTAATTCTGCACTAAACCTTTGTACTGGTTTCTGGTGCTTTCAGCAATTCCTTTTATTTAATTCTGGTTTCCCACTTTTTGTTGCAGTCCATGGTTTCAAATCTCTCACCTCATCCAAGGTTGTCCCAAGATTTACTAGACCATTGACTGACTTGATTGATGGCTTATGGTGGGTATAGTTTCCCTATGCTTTTATGGTTTTAAATTTCGCTGTTTATTTATGGTTTTTCATTGGTATTTGTGCAGGGTTTCTTGTGATCGAACTCTAATGAGACAACCTGTCTTACGGCTTGGAATTGTCTTTTATTGGGCCATAATGCACGCACTACTTGCCTTTTTTGTTGTTTGAGGTGCGGCCTCTGATTTGGCTTTATATGGTTAAGCCAGCCACAGGAAGTGCCACCTTTATAGATTGACTCCACTCATACTTGAAAAAGGACTCAGTTTAGTTGTACAGTGTCTTCCTTCTGCTTGCTTCTTGTTGCGGTGTGAGGCAGTTATATATATATAATAAAATTAAAGATGCAGCTGCCACAAAGAGTTACAGGCAGAGCATTGAAGAAAAGATGAGAAAGCAGATTGCTCAGTATTTGGAGAGCAATGGATGAAGGTTCAGCTCCATAAACATTCTGGTGAGCAGGATAAAGGCCAGTTAGGTATATAGGAAACATAATTCTTTTGAGAACTTCGATTAAGGTTTTTTAATCTGCTTAGGCGTTAGAATTGCAGTTGCCATTCTTTGTAATCTCACATCAATCGTAGCGTTATGAATTTTTGGCAGTTTGTCAATCATTAAAATATATATTACATGTAAACTCCAAATATATTTAGATTTTGACCTTCAGACATGCTTCCGTCGTTTGCTTTATAAGTAGTAAATCAGCGTATGATTCTCCATGTTTTCTTTTAACCATTGATTGTCAGCAACATTGATCATAACTTGCAATCATATTTTTAATGGTTGCGCAAGGAAAAATAATATCCTTCATGTTTATTTGTGACACTTCCCATCATGTATCTGACTTTGGCTCTTACTATTGACGCTTTTTTCTAAACAATTATATCTTCCAATAATACTCTCGCTTGTATAAACATTTTCTAACCCCATTTGTCTCACTTCATTTCTGGAAATATCTTTCGCCAATACTCGCTTTCTCTCCCTTTATGCTTATCACCCTCATTAATTTTTTTTTGCTTTCGTATATACTTTTTCATTTTCTACATGCCTAAACAATGGAACGTAGAAACGATAAATTTCTTTAATTTCATCTTTATTGCTTATTATCTTATAATACCTTCATATTTTTCATTTATTTTCTCTTGTTTTATTATTCTCTTTACTTGTGTTGCAAAACTATGTAGAAAGATTATGTAAAAGAGATAGAAGATCATACACTAATGATACCGTGGTTCAGTTGAAACGAAATTCAATCTACGTCCACCACTGAAATTCATTATGAAGTAGAGATTACAACTTAAAGTTGGGACAAATTCTTCGTGCACCCTAATATAAATTTTTAATTCCACAACTGACCCTATCCGGTTCATATAGGAAAAAAAATAAGAACCGGATGGCACCCCCATCCGGTTCACATTTCAAAAAAAATGACAATCGGATAGCACCCCCATCCGGTTGTCATTTAAAAAAAATTCATTTTATTTGGAAATGACAACCGGATGGCATACTTATCCGGTTGTCATTTTGATTTTGAAATGACAACCGGATGGGGCTGCCATCCGGTTCTCATTTTCAAATCAAAATGAGAACCGGATGGAACCCATCCAGTTCTCATATATCAAATCGGAAAATTGTTCTGTTCGTCGTCGACAACGCCCAAA
>Ga0209489_104250_pt1 | contig 26586 bp, 9 predicted proteins | sample SiratrowhiteBW_FD_187527 | JGI IMG/M metagenome (GOLD analysis project Ga0209489, IMG submission 187527) | Root nodule microbial communities of legume samples collected from California, USA - Siratro white BW (SPAdes) (version 2) | ecosystem: Host-associated > Plants > Roots > Nodule | place: USA... | reverse complement strand
TATATATCAAACAATCAATATTTTTTAAGAGAATGATCTTGAAAGAATTAAGATTAATTTATTTTTAACTTACTTGGATAATGATATTTTCATTTTCTTTTTAATATCGATATCATTTTAGGAAAATAGTTGTTCATTTGAATATATTATTTTAAATTTTAAAGTAATACTCTCAATTAAATTGAAAAAAAAAATATTACTAAAACTTAATACGGTATTTAATGAAGATTAAAAGTTGACAAGTAAATACATATTCACACCTATGGAATAATGAAAAAATTAATTATTTTTATTAGTTACATTTTTTTATGATTTCCAATTATATTGCACATTTTTAATGGAATTAAAAAAAATAAAAAATGAATAATAATTGTTAGACAAATAAATAAAGATAAAATTTTATAACAAAAAGTTATATTTAAAACATATTAAAAAGAAAAAAAATATATATATATATATATATATATATATATATATATATATATATATTAATTCTTGCATAATAAGTGTGTGTTAGTGTGAGTTTGTTTCCATCACTTTTAAATTCTATCTCGAAAGAATCGTGCTCAAAATAAAAATATTTTTAAAGAATAAATATATTTGTCAAATATTAAAAGTATTAAGGAAAAGAAAAAGTGTATCTAAACTAAACTCAATGAAAATTTAAAACTTACCTGAACACAGTATGGCATGGAGCATATCAATTTCAATTTTATAAGCCATATGTCATGTTCTAACTAATATAAAAATCAGACTAAGTCAACATTACATATACATTTCATTTCTTGAATTATACACAATTCTAAGGTTTAAATTTATTAAAAATCACAAAAATATATGAATTTCACATTTCATTAAACAATTTTTATCTTGTAATTTTTAATAAATGTTTTACTTTTTTTCTTTTTAATTATCATACTCTTAGGAGAATTTTATTTATATTTATCTTGTTAAAATTTAAAATTAATTATTTTTTATTATTTATTAAGCCACTTTTATCTTAATTTTTTAAATTTATCTACATGCAAAATAGAAAATCTCATAATTGTTTACAGTTAAAACAAATTCTTGTATTTCCCAAATTTTATTTAAAGAAGAATGGTCTTGAGTAACTAATAAAATAAAAGAGTCACTCCGAGAATCTTCACTCCTCTTCTTGGAAAAGATGAGTTTGCAGTATGCGTTTCTATACGACAAGTTCCAAGAATTAGTTTAGCTTCCGAAGACCCACGCCTAATAACTCAACCATACATAACTGTTACTCTCCTTTAAACAATTAAAAAGTACGTTAAAAGTTTTCTAATATTTAAAACATAAGTGAAGAATAAAAATATAAATTTTATTTGAACTCTGAACTTAAGACTAAAAAGTAAAAATAAAACTATTTCAAAAAATCTGATAGTTAAAAATAAATTGAAAGTAATTAATATTATATATATATATATATATATATATATATCAAAATCGAAATTTTAAAAATCACTAAAATTCAAAAAAATACATTTCTATTAGTGGATCAACCACTGTTGATGACTCAAAATAGAAGTCTGATCTTCTTACATCTAGAAGAAAATTCATGTTTAGTTCTACTAGTAGTAGTGCAAGGTTAATGGATCAAATTATTACTCATGCACTTCGACAGCGAGGCTTGCCTTACCATATTGGAAGAACAAACTGAAATTTGTGAACTAAAAATTTTTCAGGACCTAATCAAAATAAAAATATATTATAACAAACTTATAAGTAACACTGATGTAAGATACAACTATCACAATCTAAGATATCCTTGAAAATTGGAGATGAGATGACAATAAGACCCAGTTAAAAATAAATATAATAAAAGAATTGATGACTTATTGGTCATCGGGAGATAAGAAATAATTAATTTATTTTCAAGTTTTTTTAATAATGTGATAATTTTTAAGTGTTTTATGTGTCCATGAAATAAAAATTGATTGTAATGTCTGGTTAAACCTTAAATTCTATATTTTAAATCGTTGTCAAGATTATACAAGAAGAATCTTGAAATCTGGTTAAAATAGGTTATATAGTGGATTTCACATGTGGTAATGATCATTGTCTTGTATATTCAATTTTATAAGAATTTTTTGATGTAGTGTTATGCTTCTCTAACCTTCAAAATAAAAGAGAATTTTCAAGATAAATACTCAAATCGATTACCTTAAGTCACAGCAAATTATTTAATCTCTCTTTTGAGAAGGAATGTTGTTTAGAAGTGTATAGCTTGTGTCGGGACGGTGAATTTTAGATTCAAAATAAAATTATGGAGTGCAAAAAGTAATTTACTTATGACCTGAAAATTGTATGACATCTTCTTCCAGCACCTTTATAATTTCCCCCTGCGTCTCCATAATTTCCTATATCCCAATGAAAAGACTAAGTTGCCCTTGCTGAAAAAAAAAAAAAGTGACAGTGAGTTGTGAAAATGATGGTGAAAAATATTAGAGGTGAAGTTTGTTTTCTAGGGACAACCAATTCCAAACTAACAAATGCCTTATGCTTACCTTAAACGCTTAGAAGATTCAATAACGAATGTTCTAGCACCACAAATCCCAGTCCCGCAAACCCCCACTTCCACACCACCCACTCTTCAATCTATCACTATCGTTAATTAAAATGCAGCCAGCCGTAACGCAAACGATCAGGAAGCACATATAAGGAAAGAAAGATGCAATAACATGCCAACAAGGTGCAAGAAGAAGCGAACTATATCGATGAAGAAGCCAAAGAGGTGCAAGAAAAGGCAAAGGAGGTGTAAGAGATGGTGCATGGGTGAGGGGGTGGAGGGTAGGGATGGTTTTAAAATTCTAACCTAAAGATATTTTTGTCTCTATAAAATTATGGAGGTGCAAGGGGAAATCATGGAGACAGAGAAAGAAGGCGTCAAAGTGTATAAACTACAAACCCATCAGGAAAGACCCAATTTAACCGTTAAGAATCATTGCTCACATAAACTGTCATTCTCTATAACCATATTTGATTATGGACATTTATGTTAATTTGTTAAGATTTGGTGTACTGGATCATTAATACTAACTAAGTTTTTAAATTCAACACCAGAATACCTCATAGGTAATGTATAAACATGAGGTGCCGAAATATGAAAAAAAAAATCTTCTATTTGGCCTAACTAAGAGCGATAAAAAAACCTCAACGACTAGAACAGAAGGAAAGAATAGTCCCATGACTTGGTGTTCCTTGAATGTATTTCACGATCCTGATCCACTATAGGCTTGACAAAGAATTGTGAGAGCTCCTACATAGAAATATCTATATTGGGTGAATATTTGTGAGGTATACGAACCTTCCAATCAAACCCTAACATGCTAAAAAAATTCTCTAAATTGTTCACTTCTAGTGGATGACAATTTAATACCATTGTTAATTGGTGTACAGACCGATTTATAAACTTAGAGACCTACATCTAATACATATTTTTTTTAATTTATCATTATTCCTTTCTTGTTTTTGGTCACTTCAAGACCCAGAAAATGTATTTTGTTTTTAAGGTCTTTGATTTTGAATGTGTCATCTAAAGTTTGTTTAGTTCGATTAATTTTCTATTTATCATTTCCATCAATTATTACATCATCTACATACCCTAGTTGTAAAAAATCCTTCAAAAGAGTTGATAAAAAGAGAGTAATTATTCATGGATTTGGCATATCTAATAGAAAGTAAAACAACTGGCCTCTCTCAAACTGCATATCAATAGAACTCAATCTAGGAAGAGCAGTCATGTAAACATCCTCTTTCATTTTTTTTATGTAAAAGAACATTGTTTACGTCTAATTGTTTTAATTCCTTATTAAAAATTAAAAATAGAGGTCAAGAATAAAAGCAATCTTATTATTGTCATCTTGGTCACTCGAAAAAAAAGTATTAAAATAGTCCATGTCTTCGGTTTAGGTGTATTCCTTTATTACTAACCTTGCATTATATCTCTCAATAATCTCATAATCTCATGAGATTTGTGTTTTGTTTTGAGCATCCATTTACATCCTGTGAGAGCCTTATCCTTTGATAGAGATGTAGTTATCCATATTTGATTTGACTCAAAAACACACGTCTCAAACCTTTTAGTGTTTTCCCAACAATCAGGTTTAATAGCCTCTGGGTAGGAATGTGTCTAGATATGAACGATGAGACATTACAAAAGATGAGTTAGTATATGACAGATTATTAAGACATAAATTAACAGAAAATATTTAACTTTCGAAGATATAAGGAATTTTGCGGGAGATTCTTCCTCAATAATTTGTTATGTGTATAGATCATTTCGTGATCATTGTTACATTCAACGTATTTCAGGGTCGAGTTGTGATGATTGATTTGCGTTGAGTTATTGTTTAATGAATTGGTTCTCATCATGAATAGGAAGACTGTTAACCAATTCTTTGTGACCAAGAAAGATATGCTTAGAAAAAAAATATCTTTTAGACACAAAAAAAGTTATCTAGTGTGAATATTCTATAGAATATTTTTAGCCAATCAGATTATATCACTGAGAGTTCTAGTTATATCAAGTAAATGAGCATACTTTCTCTTAACTACGTAGATTTGTCTCGATACATAAAATTTGATATATTATTTCTTTATTTTTAAAGAAATCATTCATGAAGAATTTAGTTTTATTCGCTTATTATTTTTATAGAAACTTCAAGCTAAGTTTGAATAAAAGTAACAGTTTTTTAAGGTCGTAGCAGTTTCAGATTTGTTTTAAAAGAAAAGTTAATCTCCTCCAGAACTATTTCTGTAACCTCTTCTAACTGTAACAGTCGAAAACCGGTTGAACTATTAACCAAATATTTGTCCTTTTTATTGCATTACAAGGGAGAAGTCATACAAGGATGAGAGAGAATCTGAGTCTTTACAGTTAACAGTTATCATTGAGTTTCCTTAGGAACCCTATTACTTGATCCTGTTTCTTGTATTTCATAACACTACCAAGAATACTAAAAGTGCATTTAAACGCACATGAACAAACAAACAAGTAACATCTCCCTTGTTTAATAAAATAGTCTGTGACACTCAACTCCCTTCTTTAAAGGAAGAAATCATGTCATCAATAACAATACAAATCATTATCCATGCAAATAATGCTTTGAACAATGGATGGAAAACTTTAAAATCCAATAAACAATCAGTATGTTAGTTCCCTGCCATGCCAGGATCAATGGGTTGCTGTGACTAGGAAAACTTCTATGGTTACATCAACGAAATTTATCTTCTTCTTAAAGATGAGACTCATATGAGAAGATGGAGACCAATGATGATAATTTAGCCCTTCAAGAAGATTTGGGACAATGAGAAAGGATGGACTATTTTATGAACTAACGTGATAAGGTGAGATAAGGTCCTGTGAGGAGTAAATGGTTTCAGCAAATGTAACACTTAAAGTTCTGATATCATATTAGAATAAAGATAGTAAAATAAGATGAAAATTTCACTGCATTTTAACAGTGCATAATTTTTCTTTGGGTGAGGAAATAGAAAAGAGCTAGCTATATATACAGAATGTGCTACCTAGGTTGGGCCTAACAGAGTTTATACTACTCCAATAAATGTACAAAGAGAGGGAGGTAGTGGAGAAACAAAGAAAAATGGAATTGGGAGCCACAGAATCAACAAAAGGAAATAACAGAAAAACAAAATTGTTAAAATGCAGAATTGGTGAATTGATAGCTTCCCTTTAGAAGTCTTCTACATCCTTTGATAATCTTCAAAGTAAAAGGTTTGTGCTAGTTATTCATATTAACTACTGATGACAAACTAAGGTGAAAGACAAACTTCACACAGAACAAGTTGAGCTTGTTCAACTATAGCTTCTAATATTTTCTTCAAACTCTCTTACAAAGAAAGTACCTCATAAAGTGTCAAGTAGATTATAAAGGTTTGTTTATATGTACTTCAATACAGAAAAAATAAACAGAGATTACTTCATTGGTGACAACTATTAGACCTTAATCCTTATACACAAGGAAACAAAAATTATGAAGCAGAATTAACTGATGACAACTTGATAGAAACCATTCTTCCTAAGATTATCTTAGTTGCCTAGCCTCATTGCAATATTGACCATTTGAAAGTTACTTTGGTGTTTGAGGACGATGAGGAGAGTAATTTGTGCTGCTGGTGCTTATCATTGACATTGGTTCTTCGTTAGAAAGATTTCTATCTTGTTGACTATTTGCAGAAGATGCATGATGAAGCAAGTCAACTTTCACATATTCCTCTCTCTCCTGCCTAATTTCCTTCATCATTGCTACAACATCTTTCATGGTTGGTCGGTCATCTGGGTTTGAGTTCACACACAGCAAAGCCACTCCTAAGGTCTGCAACATTTCCTCAACTTGGGATTCTGGCCGAGCTCTCAAGCTTTCATCCACCACTTCAACTCCACCTCTTTTCTGTCTTACCCAATCAACAATATGGTGTCCATCAGGTATTGTTGGATCAATTGGTTGCTTCCCTGTTAGGACTTCTAGTACAACAATGCCAAAGCTATAAACATCACTTTTCTCTGTTATTTTCATCATGTACCCGTACTCTTCAATCCCCACATACAGAAAAAGGTAATAATGTATAGATGTCAGTATACAGTTGATAAAGATGGCATATTTAGAAAAAAAAATGATGTTAAACAAAAGTTCAATAGACATGGATGATGTAACAGGTTTTAGAATTTCAATCAATCAGAAATCATTCTTAGCATAACTTTTGAGGTAACAATGAAACTTTTTACACTGTTAGTGCAGATTATTTATTAGGAAAATGCAACAAAGGATGTGAAACATTTATTCAAATATACAAATACGTATGAGTTGAAGTATTGGGGTAGTAGTACTATACTAACCAGGAGCAATGTAACCATAGGAACCAGCTAGTGTGCTAGAAGATCGAGCAAAATCTCCATCATCAACAAGTTTTGCGAGCCCAAAATCAGCTATGTATGGTTCAAATTCAGGGCCTATGAGGATGTTGTTGGCCTTAATGTCCCTATGAACAATGGGAGGAGCACAATCATGGTGCAAATAAGCCACACCTTGTGCTGCTCCTAGTATTATCCGAAACCTTATGTCCCATTCCAAGCAGTTGCCACTTCGTTCATGAAGTAGACTTCCTAGACTCCCATTTGGCATGTAATCATACATAAGCAACCTTGTGTTTCTGTTCCAACAGCAACCCAAGAACCTTACAATGTTCTTGTGGCGAATTGAACCAAGAGTTTTTACCTCAGCTGAAAAGGAATCACGTACCCCTCCATTAACTGCTAACTTGTCACTTTGATCGTCGCATTTTGCAGCTATTGTTGTTGGCCATAGTCTTTTCACAGCAATGATATCTCCATTTTCCATTTCGGCACGATAAACTATCCCTGAACACCCCTTTCCAATTACATTGGATTCCACCAAACACTTTAAGACTTGCTCCACAGAAAAGTTTACCTTTTGGAATGGGGTGAACTGCCAAAGCCATGAATCTCCTCCCATCTCAGACTCATTGTCGGCTTGAATGATTTTCCTCGCTCGAAAGACGGTAACAACTCCAAAGATTGTCATTGCAACAATCAAGGCACTGAGCAGTCCAATAGCCAGTTTGATTATCTCTGACCTCTTAGAATTAGTACCATTCAGCATTTTTGTCATAGCAGCACTGCTAACAAAACATGAATCATGACCATTAGGACACAAACCTTGGTTTCCAGCCAAATCTGTTGCTGATAGTTGGTGGAATAACTTGCTGTCTGGAAGATAACCAGTGATTTTGTTGTAGGAAATGTTCAGAGAAACAAGATTTTCAAGCCCTGAAAAGGCCATCAAGTCACCTTCAAGATTGTTGTGTGAAAGGTCCAGAACTGACAGCTTTTTCAGAGAAGAAATCTCTGGTGGGATCACTCCAGATAATGCATTGTGACTCAGATTTAGAGAAATATCAAGTGCTTCAATTTGAAGCAGTTCTGGTGGAATGCTCCCTGAAAAATTGTTGCTGCTAAGGTCTAGCAACTGAAGACCTGAACATTGCCCAATGGAGGAGGGAATTGGCCCAGAGAAAGAGTTTCTACTTAGGATGACCCTAAGAAGTGAAGTGAGTTGTCCAATACTCATTGGAACCTCACCAGAAAAGTTATTCATAGAAACATCCAAGACCTCTAGCCTTGTGAGAGAAGACAAATAACTAGGCAAAGCGCCAGAAAGGGAGTTGTTGCTTAGATTCAGCATTTGCAGTTCTTTACAGTTTCCAATCTCATGTGGTACTGACCCAGTCAGCTGATTCTCAGACAGATCAAGGAAATAAAGGCTGTTAAGGAAGCCAATCTCTCTTGGTATCTCCCCACTGATTCTGTTGTCTACAAGCCGGAGGCGAATGAGGGAACTGCAGTTGCCAATCTCAGGAGGAATAGGGCCAGAAATATTATTAGAGATTAGCAAAAGCTTTGTTAAATTTTGAAGTTTAAACAGACCAGGGGGTAAGCTATCAGTGAGTGCATTATATGACAAATCCAAAGCCTCAAGGCTCCTACAACCTCCCAAAGATGATGGAATGCCACCTTCCAGTTTGTTCTGCCAAGCAAAAAAGACTGTTAGCTTTGCCAAGCTTCCAAGCCCAGGAGGAATTGAACCTGATAGCTGATTTGTATCCAACTGCAACTGCACGAGGTTTGTGAGATTGGACAGAGCTGGTGGTATTGAACCAGAGATGTTATTGTTACTCAGCATAAGTTCTTCAAGATTTGAGAGTTTCCCCAAACTTTGGGGTATTCCACCAGAGAGAGAATTTAAGGAGACATCAAGAATCTTCAGGTTTCTGCAGTTGCCAATCTCCTCAGGAATGTCCCCAACAAAATTGTTTTGCCACAGCAGCATCTTTTCCAGCTTCTGAAGCATACCAATCTCCCTTGGCAGGGAACCAGAGAGGTCATTCTCGTACAAAAATAAATTGACAAGCTCTGAACAGTTCCCTATTTGAGGAGGAATCTCACCAGAGAGCATAGTGCTATAAATAGACAAGGTCTGAAGCATACCTAGCTTGCCTAGGGAAGCAGGCAATGAACCAGAAATCTTTGTGTCAGCAAGACCCAACACTGTCAAATTTCTGCAATCTCCTAACTCAGCTGGAACCTTCCCCACAATGCCACTGTTCCCTCCTGCTCTTATAACCTCCAGATTTGACAACTTTCCTAGCTCCACAGGAAGATCTCCACTGAGACTGTTATCAAAGATGTCAAGGGTCTTGAGACTGACACAACCACCAAGCTCACTTGGGATTGGTCCTGTGAGATGATTGGAGTTCAAGCTCAAGTTTTGGAGGCTTTTGAGCCTCCCAATACTTGAAGGAATGCCACCCTCAAGACTATTGGAGCTAAGGTCAAGTACTATAAGCTCAGAACAGTTTCCAATATCAGATGAAATAGTCCCAGTGAGATTAGCCCCAGAAATGACCAATACTTGAAGGAAAGGAAAAGATGAGATTTTTGAAGGAAAGGGAAGGGCCAGCTCCACATTTTGAATAGTTATCTCTATGACAAGGTTGGCTGAAGAGCATTTGATGTAAGACCAAGTGCAAGGATTGGAGTCCAAAGGGTTCCAACTAGAAAAGGCAGAAGGAGTTTTGGAAGAGCTATGCATCCATGCAACCAATGCAGTAACTTCATCATTTGCAGCAGCAAAGGAAAGAGGAAGAAGAAGTGCAAAGAGAAGAAGATAGTGAAGGTGATGGTCTGTGATGAAAGCTTGTCTCGGCATTTGGTTGTGGTTTTGGTTGCTCAAGGCTTGCCTCGGCATTGACATTGGCAATTCCCTCAAAAACTCAACCCCAACAAGCATATCATATCAAGTTATCAAGTCTTGGTTTTTCATTGGGTCTCTCTCTTTTTTCTTTTAGTCTCACTACACTAACTCACTATGGTGGATTAGTATTATACTTGCTTTGTAGTAAAGCAAGAGAAGGAGACAGGATATTTTTTTATACGATTCTGAAGTGAACAGGCACCACCCCCTCTGCCTCGGGGTTCTGTTCTTTTGCCTTATATTTTTTCTCTCGCATTCAATTATGCATCACTTGTTTGGCACTAAACTAGCTCACAACCCATGTGTTGTTGCATTGTTTTCCTCAACTTAGTCACTAACTTGGCCTGCACCATTTATATAATGTGTTGATAAACGAGCTTCTTCTTTAATTTGAAAGACTTGGTGCTCTACTTTCTGGCATTTTGCTCCTTGTTTCCAGAGCTTCATTCAAAGCAGATTCCTCTTGCATTTTCCACATTATTAGAATTGCTTTCCAAGCATCTTGGTCAACATTAAAACTGCTACTGGTAGGTGATGAAACCATATTTATTACTTCAGTTTAATTACCAGCATAAGTAATAGTGTTTTGCCAGAATCCTTTTCATTTCTCATCCAAGTGTTTTGTAAGGAACATTTTCACCATTATCCAACTAATATATGATCTTTTGTTACTCTATTTTTTTTTTTATATTTTTTCATCAAAAACTAAAGAAACTATTTAATATTTTAGGTATAATACAATCTCAAATGAGTTTACCTATTAAAAAAAGGAAGATAATAATATATCGTAGTTGATGTGCTTTTTAAATAATATTCCCTCTATTCCCTTGTTTTAGAAGTTGAATGTTGGAGGATATTTTTCACCCCAACTAAGAAAGTTATTTAATTTTTCTATTTTTAATATAATTTTGAGTGAACTACATACTTCTTTCAGTCTTTTTTTTTTCAATATATATATTTGTATGTCATTATGTATTTTTTTATCCTAACTAAATGTTCTTTCTGCTAATTAATTAAAATAAATGTATAATGAAAAATTATTAACTATAAAAGTTTTTTTAAAAAAAAAAATAATCTAAGATTTAGAGAGGAAAATAGGAGGGATTGTGTAATATAAGAAGAATTACTAAATAATTGTGGACCTTCTTGTAATCAATCTAAATGACATTATTTAAAGACAACCTAATAGTTGTTTGTTTCTTTGAATTTTTGGTTCTGATTTCAATGATATGACCACACATTATAAATTTATTTTACTTAGAATCAGATTTATTAAAAAACGACAAATATCTCTAAATCATAACACATATTGTACCACAAAAAATTACAAAAAAATTAAATAAAAAGGTCTTAAGGTTGGATAGTGACAGTTCAATTTTATTATTTCCACACTTAGATTATGTGTATACTTTTTAATGTAGGACTAACATTATTTTCAACCTGGTTACATTTTTTTTATGAAAACTAATATAAATGCTCAAAGTTGGAGATTGAAACTATTTTTAGAATAGCTTTCCTTTCTGTCTTTTTGTTTCCCCAATTATTGCAACCATATGAACAAAGCTTAAGGGATAGCATCTGAGTGTTGATAATTGGCAGTGGTATTCATAAGGGAATCCACTTTTCTTGGTGACATATTTAAGGTAGATTTGGACATGCATTGCCCTCACCTCCTTCCCTTTTAACCTAATCATAACTCTGTGATTCTGAAACAGGCAGCAATGCCCAAAATTATTAAGAAGCATAAGGTAATGCCTCTCCACACAGTCTACAAGATCACAATAATTATTATAGGCAATAGGGGCCATATGATTCTACTATTTTAAGAGGGTATAGATTTTTTTTTTTTATATAAGATAATTAGAAAACTATTATGAATAATGATTTTCTTTCCTTTTAAAAAAAAGTACTAGTATGTAATAAGGTTCCTGCTTGAAAGTTGAAATGAGAAAATGATTACACTGAGGAAAACTTTTTATATCAAGCAAAATACACTTGTATGAAAGAGTTTAGGTTTGATTGAATACTCTTCATAAACATTTTTAAATAAAAAAAAATAAGTTTTTCAAAGTAAAATTAATTTATGTATAATTAAAACTTATACAAAACATTACAATGTAAAAATTAGTTTTATCTTATACAAAAGGTTCTTTTTTTCTTTTTACTTTTTATTCCTTGGAGGTCGTGGAGAAATTCATTTAATCAAATTTTTTGAAGCTTGGAAACTTTAACTAAATTGTATCAATATTGAATAAGTTTAATTAAAGCTTTTTCAGACTAAGAACAATAATAAAGATGTTACTCCTTATAATCATTTTACTAAAATAACATCAAACTGCTTATTTTTTGTTTGCTCCACTTACTTAATGTAACTTTTTTAAAAAGATAAATTGAAAATAAAAAAAATAATACTTCTCTGAAAATTTTAAAATAGTTAAACCTTTTTTGTTTGAATTAGAAAGTGAGGAGTAAAATAGTGGAAAAAAAGAAAAAATAAAGTAGACGGTAAAATTGTTTGGAATAAAAAATAGAAAAGAAGAAATAAATAAAAAGTTTGAGACTGATTTAATTAATATGATATAATAAAATATTTATGTTAACTCTAGGATTTGCATAATAACCAATATATCCTTAAAAAATTACATGTAATACAGTGGATTGTGGAGGATTTATTTAAAGTTATTTAGAAAGAAGGTAAACAAAAAAAGTGATATAATTTAGTTTAATAAAAAAATATTAATTTGATTAAATTAATAAATGTTGGTAGATTATATTTTGTATGAAGACAAAATTATCTTTTTGTGTATATTTTAAAATATAAAAATATTTTGTTGAAAAATGATTTGAGAAAATAAATGAGTTATGTATTTTAAAATATAATCATTGATGTAAAAATATTATTTATTAATTGATAATAATAACTAAAAACAAAAGAAAATATCTTAGAAAATGAAAAGGGTACATTTATCATTTATACATAATACTCAAAAATCCTTCTCTCTTTCCATCTCACAGATAATCTTCTTACTCAAAACTTTCTACACAAATCAACTGAAATTACCTCTACTCAAAATCATCAAATCAATTCAAATATTTTCTCATTAACTCTAAACTCCCTCATCCCAACAGAGAGTGCATCTTTTGTTATGTAGAAGAAAACTATGCACTATAGTGAGGTAGATGAGTAATGGTATAGTGAAAGTGGAAAGTGTGATGGTAGTTGTAACTTTTATTCTTTAACCAAAAAGATGATTTCACTTGATGGCTTGATGGTAAAAAAGCCAGAGAACTAGTGAGTATGTGTTAGTTACCCATGGCCCATAACCAAGAATGAAATAGGTCAATGTAAGGACATTTAGAACTGTCTTTTCAGTTATTACCCATTCATGCTTTGATTTCAGAAGCAATTGCACAACATCCACTGTTCATTCCACCCTTCTCATTAATACCTGATGTTGACCTCACCTCTTCATCTTTCAAATTATGTAGGGTGGTTGTGTCTGTCCCATTCAGATTCTGAAAATCATCAGAGAAAAATTATAGCATTTCATTTCTTATGTCTTGTCAGTTTCAAACTCTTTTACATATATATTTTAAGATTTGATCATTTTGTTATATAACAATGAGATGAGTTTGTATTATGTTTTGATTTGATGTACAAATTATTTGATTTCTTTTATTAAAAATATATGTTCGTTACTTACTACTTTTGACATTTTTTTTATAGTTTGTAATGCTTGTGTTAGATGTGAAAGCTATTAAATCAAAACACATGTTACTTTACAACAAACAAAAACTCCACAGAGAAAATAAACATTTTTGCCAACAAAAGAATTATTTGTTTATGTTTATAAGCATATTAATCAGCGGGATTTAGTCAAATTAGAAGTAGGGATTTGTCTCTTAAAATTTGGGGATTTAGTCAAATTAGAAGTAGGGATTTGTCTCTTAAAATTTATAAACCGAAGTTTGAATATTACATGAATGAAAGCAAGTATTTTTCTAAGTTAAAAGGATGCAAGAAAATGATGTAATATAATGATATAATATTTCTATTCTGTTTTGTGAAAAAAAAAATGGCATAACATTCTAACAAAACCTTATTCAAACTATTTATAAATTTCAAAAACTTGAAAATTAAAAAACTCTTTGATTTCATTTTGTTTTCCAAATTTATGATAATCCTATTTTAAAGAAAATGACAGTTTTTGACAGTTTTTTATTGTTTGAATTGTTATTGTGAAAGTGTGGTGATTTTTCTAGTGTGTAAAATAAATGTGGAGTCTATGGGGTTTCTAGATCTTCTTAGGGTGCCTAAATAATTATGATATGAAATAAATTGGAAAAACTTCTTTTGCGTCTACTTGTAAAGAAGACCTTTGCTCACATTTTTAAATAACACTTAGTGATATTCCTATATTGCAGGAAAAAAATGTATATGACAAAGCTTGAGGAGTGTAAGAATCACTTGTATGGTAAGATTGTAACACCCCACAAACTAAGACAGATATATCATATTTTCATAAGACCATAAAATCCAAATATCATATGCACAGGCAAGGAAAATAGTAAAGTACCAAAAAAAATTTGTGCTCGACCTATGGGCATGCACCCAGTGTGAGCAAACCCGAGAGCTCCCAAGTTTTTTCACACCTGACACACCTCAACCTACGCTCAGCGTGACTAGATCTGAGAGCTCGAATTGTTTGCCTAACACATCTACACAACTCCGAAGTTCTTTTCTTAAATAGTTTAGACTCACACTTCAATTTTCATAAGACCTATTCATTTCAATTCATTACATGCCATCAATAAACCTCCTTAACATTAAAACCATTTTATGTGCCTATTATAAGTAACTAATTATTATCACAAGTTTCAAATTTGCTTATTAGCTAACAAAACAACTAATATTACTTAAATATACATCTTATATCCTTCATACCTCATAAATATAGAACTTTTTACCCTTCTAACTCATTCATCATATTTTAGTCCAATTCACATCCACTGCTCATCCAACTTTCAAGTATATACCTTACCAATCACATGAAACTATAAATGAAAATACTTAATCTTTCATTTTCTTAAAACCAACCTATCTAGGTTCACCATAACACATTTCTAACATTTTCATCAAGTAAAAACTAAATCAAGCAATCAAAGTCATTCCAACAATCAATAACAATTCAGACCTACATAGAAAACTGGACAATTATAATCAAATTAGCTCCACACTCTTGTGTCTCGTAACCTAGAGTTCAATTTGACATGTGAAACATAACATCTACAACAAAATGTACCAATTAACTTCTCTTACCTGAATAGAACAGGTACACTCTTATGAACTCCAAAAAACATAGAAATTACGAAGCAACATAACCTGCATCACAAAATTTCTAATCAATGATCAAACTACACTACCAGGACATTAAACTAACAAAGACTCATCTTGGAGTCTCTTAGGGCACATGCAACAATTATACTTAAGCATAAAGAGCAAATTTGAAAACTGACTCAGAGAATAAAAAGGGTAGAATTGAACTTACGCAAATGAAGTTTTTAATCAGACAATATTACTCAGATTGTCGCCATGAGTTTAATGATGGACTTTGATCGTTATATCTGGTGAAGGAAAGAGCTAAAAGTTTACAGTGAAGACAGAGAAACTATTTCTAGAGAGATGGTGGTTTTGTGAAAATGAAACTTTAATATCATCTTTTCTATAAATACTTGTTTAATATTAAAATATTCAAGTATCCATTTTCACTTTTTTCATTCTATAAATACTTGTTTTCATTTAATATTAAAATACTCAAGTTTCCATTTTCACTTTTACCACTTCTACTCTAAAGAATCATTTTCTAGGTTATTACAAGGATCATGCTTGATAAAGGAGACAAGTCTCTAAGACACCTAGACATGTGCAAGAAGCTGGAACTTGCTTGGAAATTCCTTGGTTCTTGGAAGGCAATTCCTCTTGATAAGGGATTGTACGAGTTTTCATTTACCTCTTTGGAAGACAAAGGTGTGTGTTGATGTTTGGATCTTAGAATCTTTCTCCATGAATTGGTTTTTTTCCTCAACTGAGGACTTTGTTCCAACAACTATGAAGCTTACTAAGGGATAGGTTAAAATTCATGGCCTCCTTTTGGAGTATTGGCAACCCCATGATATTTCTCTATAGCAAGAGGTGTTAATATCCATCTTGTATTAGATGATTGTATAATGAAGAAAACCCTTGGTTTTTATGCTCGGGTGCTAGTGTGTGTTGTCATGTTGGAAAGAATAACAGAGATTTGATTAGAAGCATAGCCACTAGATTTAGACTGTTGTAAAAAGAGCTAACAATGTTTGATATTGCTTAGGAGTAAAACCAACCAATTTGCTTAGACTGTACTTCTGACTTTGAACCTTCATGATTCTGCTCATTATTATTAGAATCTGCATTCTGATTTTTAAACTTGAACTTGAACTAAAGTAGAAAGTCATGCTTTTTTATAGCATGTATCAATCGTGTGCATTGTCTTTCCCTAGTGATTACAAACTTTAGAAGTATTTCCTCTTCCACAGATTCCTCTACTAGTAATAATCATTACCTTTAACTAATCACCAAGAATCTCTCTCTTGTTGTGTATTGTGTAATGAGATAGCAAACCCTATTCAAGGATGAAAAGGAGTTTTATGAGATCAACAATTTCAACAATGGGTAAATGTAGCAACCAGAGCTCTAATACCATATTATAAAATAAACATAAATGAACAAAAGATATGTGAATGAAAATATTCTCTCTATTTTTAAGAACAAAAGCAAATCGTTAAATATATACAAACAAAAGATATGAGAATGAAAATATTTTCTCTATTTTTTTATTAAGAACAAAAGCAAATCGTTAAATATATACAAACAGTGTACCCATTCTACATTTATCTAAATAGATATAAAACAAAAATAAAGAATTAATAGAGGTTAGACACCTGTACAAAGAGAAATAACTAACAATAAATAAAATATTACAATATGATTCTATCATAAAGGAATTAATAACAATTTGATTACGTCATAAAGGCAAAATAAAATAACCAAATTCATATTAGTTTCCTTCTAAAAGTTTTATATTCATATCCTTTGAAATTTCTCTTATTTGTTGATTTAGGAGTGTTGGTTTAAGAATGTTGTGTTGTTGAGCTTTCATAATGATATCATTCTCTACCAAGATTTTATAATAAATTCTTCTCACACATATTGCTATTCACATTTTTTATTCCCATTTGTGCATAATTAATTTTTGTATTTCAAATTGTATGATTTAAAATATAAAATTATATTATAGATTGTACAATCCAAAATATAGTACGATTTTTGCATTAGATTGTATAATCCAAAAATAAATCAATCTCAAATAAATCACAAATTTAACTTCCAAAATCTATAATATAAGAAGTCTCCAAATTTTACATTCGAGCTTAAAACTTTATAGGAGTAATTTTGGTATTTTTATAAGTATGGGTGCAAAAGGAAAACATTAAGGTGCGGGGAAGAAATGGTCCAATGTTAAAACTTTAGATAGTACAATCCATGCCACAACATTATGGACGTCCCTGATAACAATAGAAAATGAGCATGGGTTTATGTCCAAATAAAACATATAGTTAGGAAAGGTGTAAGAAATAACAATTTTAAAAGAAAAAAATCACAAAAGAATAATTAACATCGTATATTATAAAAATATCATCACCTAAAAATGGTCCCTTGTATACTATTTCTTAATTGTAAAATTCACACAAATTACCATCATGTGAACAAAAATATTAACATAAAAAAAAATGAATCCACGGCCGAAGGAAGATTTTCTTTTAAAAGGATACATAAAATGTAAAAGGCGAAATATGAAATTTTGGAGGAATTTATTTCTATTTAAATTTTCTCAATCTGTTTTCTTTTAAAGTTTTGCATAAGAAATAGAGAATGTATAATTATTTTCAATGTTCCCTACACAAATATTTTAAAAATGAAAAATAGTGGAAATTGACATTTCATAATTAAAAAGTACAAAAAAAAAACAATAAAATGCTTCCGTAATTTTTTAGAATTTAACAAATTCTAAACTGGTTTATAACATTAAAAATTATAAAATTGAAGAGGTTAATTTAATCATAACATAAATTATCCTTATATTATTTTACTTCTGATCTAACTTTTATTTTGGAAATTAAATAATTATTTTTGATAATATATATTGGGAAAATTACATTTATTCCTTTCAGGTTATGTTAATCTTGTTAGTTTTAAGAAAGACATCCACCTCCCTTAACTTTTTAATTATCAAATTAGATGATAATAAGGCCTCTCCAGTTATTAAATCACATTCGTTATGCTTTTAATAAAAGAATAATTATCTTCTTTATGTTTTAATAAAATGTCGCTCATCTCCATTATTTGATTCAAATATCAGACTGAATGAAATTTCTTAAAAAAATCATAAAATTAATTTTGAAATATAAAAATTTAAAATTTCATAAATAAAATATAATTTAATTATAGAAATATTATATCCACCCATTTTAAAGCGTTTTAAAATAAAATTAATTTTTTTTTCTAGTTTGAAAATAAATATTCACATCCCTTGTGTCATAAAAAAAATATAACATTCATACTTTTTATTTTATTATTTAAAAACATATTACATTTATATGAAATATATTTAAATATAATAAAGTTTAAATAATCTTAATAATATATTTTATAAATATTTTTATTTAATCGAAAAAATGTTTTTCCATAAAAATAGTTTTTTATATTTTTATAAGACAATTTATAATTGAGTCACAATATAATTTTTTAGATAATATTAATGTAAACTAATTAACTACTTTAATATTTAATTTTTAATAATATGTTATTTTTAAAAATAAAATAAGGAAGACACAAATTACTTTATTAAAAACATAAGAAAAATAAATGTTATTTTATTTAAAATAAGAAGGTAATACCTTTTAAAAGCTAAATAAGACGTGATTATTATTTTATTAAAGATTTATAAAATTAAATGTTTATTTTTAAAATAAAGAAATGTGATTATAAGGATAATTTCTTTATATATATTTATGATTTTTAAATGTTAGTATATGTATATTTTCATTTTCCATTCACACAAGAAAAGGATACAAATGTTTGGGCTTCAAGACCACCTTATGGGCCCAACTTTGTGAGGCTGAGAACAAAGGACTACAATGCTACTTTGTTCTTTCTTCTACCTCACTTTGTTGCAAAATCTCACTTCCATTTTCACTTCTCCTTCTTCCACAATGTGTACCTCAAACAAACCACAACTTCTTTGAATGACAGTAATTTAAGTGTTTTTTTTTTCTCAGTTAATATATTTGAGAGAAAAAAAAAAATGTCTGTGTCCACGGTTGTTCGCAATTTTTGTTTTGTGGCTTCTGGTTTTCCGAATTGCCGCCAAAACCAAACCTTGGTTCCTACCCATCACCAGTTTCAGTTACCCAATCCCCTTTTGAGGTTAAAGAAGCAACCTTTCCACTCAATCACTCATTTCAAGAGTTCCAGAACTCAGAAGCCTCGTCCCACTTTTGTAGTTTCCGCAGCACAATCAAATTTTCTTAAAGGTTGGCCTCATTGTTTTTTATTGAATTATTTTGGATATGTTTAGAAAAGGTGAAGGGTGGTGATTTTTAAGTTTGATTTAAGGGTTTTGTTGTTTGCAAGAGTTTCGTGGATAGGGAGATGATTGTTGGATGTTAGTGAAGAAACTGTTATTATTGAAGTTAGAAATATTAAAAATGAGATAATTGTTTAGGTAAATGGGTTTGCTAATGCATATGATTTATCTCCTTTGCCAATTTGTGGCTAAAATTTGAGTAACATCTATCAATATAACCTTCAGATTATTTTCTTCAGATTAAAAATGAGATAGTTGTGTAGGTAAACGTGCTTTTCTAAGAAGCCTGATCCTATTTGTCTTTTGTTTCAACTGTTGCTGTGATTATGAAACAGTTCTGCAGAATGCATGGAGAGTTGGAAGAGATGGAATTGAGGCAGGGACTAATCTGGTTCCTGTAAGTCAGAATTTCCCTTCAAACATTAACTTACTGTTAGATAAATTCAAGCTATTCTCTCAAATTTGTTAAAACTAGTGATTTTTGTGTTTCTCTACTCTGATGCTAGAATTCTGTTCCAAGGCCAATAGCAAGGATTTCAGTAACAATTGTGGCTTTGAGTGTTACGCTTTTTGTGCTCAAGGCATTCCTCTCTACTGCTTTCTTCATATTGGTAAGTCATCTGACTTCATCACATTAAAATTTGAGGATTGTTATTTTATTTTATAATACAGAATCTTAGCATGAAATCAGTTGTCATGGTCATGCATGATGGTGAAGTCAATTTTTGCTTACTACTGCCGCTTCAATATTGAGAGACAAAGAGACTAACTGACTGAGTAGTCATATAGTGTTGACAAGAAATTAACAAATTTAGGTCACAATATCGATTCCATGGTTCAGCATTGCCAAAACCATGTTTTATAGTCTAATAATTTTGGGTGAGGCTATCAATTATGATGAAAGGCTTACTGACTCTGACAAAACTGGTCATAAAGGATGGTACCACTCTGCGATTTTCCCTATTAAATTGTATCATGTCTTCCTATTTAGTGTAATCAAATCATAATCTAACATAATCAAATTATATCTTTAACACTCTTCCTCAAACTAGACCGTATATATAATAAGCTTGTTATAAATGTCATCAACACAAGAACCTTTGAGAGACTAAGTGAACATGAAGCCTGTTGGTTGCTGGAGCTGACAAAATAAAAAATGACAAAACTAGTAAATATTTCCTGGGACAGGACTTTTCTTTTGTCAAAGTGACAACCAATGTTCAATATGTTTTGTCTTTCAAATTACATCTTCAATAATCTCTCTCAAGTTATAGCATACGAGTCAGTCTTGTTAAAAATGTTTAGAGGCCAGGACGGTTCTGTGACCTATTTTTCACTGATACTTTCAACAATTCATATCCATTAAGATGAGATTTTTGCATCTTTTGTGGCTATTTTCCAATTGACACATTACACAAGTAGCTATAAATAATTACTGAAAAAAAAGGTTTAAATAGTAACCAGTTGAAATCGTGTAGTTGCATGTGCTATTTTATACAGCTATATGTGTTTCCTGATAAAATTATATGTATCAATTTGTGCAGCTTGCATTATTCAGCCATGACATAGAAGTGGCAAATTGTGTTTTTAATTTTCTTGTCTTGTCTTCCAGTAAAAAATGTGGTCATCAGTACACCATCGATCACCAATTTTGGTACTCTTATGATGATTTCAAAACTCTATATGTTGTTTTGTTTATGGATAGCAGTTTTGACAATTATATACTAGCCATACCAGGGTATCTGAAGGGAACTTTACATAGAAAAAGGGATGTTTGTTCCCCTTGAAATTGTCTCTGAAGCTGAATGTATGTTCACAAAAATAAAAACTCTGAATGTATCCTAAATTTTGGTGATGGTTTTAAGCTTTAGACTTCACTGCTATATGCCATGTTTAATCCAAGTGAATTTCTTTTTTGATAGGCCACTATAGGACTTTCATACTTTGCATACCTAGCATTCAATAAAGATCAAGGACCTAGAGGGACCGAAGAAACTACCACAACTCCTATGGATGATCCAGTGGAAGAAGCTAGAAAGATAATGGAAAAATACAAGTAACAGCATTAGAGTAAGGTATTCTAGACCTCTAAAATTCTGCATTATACATTTGTTCCCTGAGTATTTTTCTATTGAGTTTTAAATATGATAGATGAAATTGGAAATTGTCATCATTTATGTGAATGACATTTTCCATTTCTAGATCATATTATAGCCTTGAACCCAGGCATTGCAAACATTTTCCATTGCATAGATATTAGTTTTCTTTCTTCTTTTTCTGGTGAATTTGCATAGATGTTAGTCAAAGCGTGTTTGGATTTGCTTATATTTTAGGGGGAAATTGTTTTTCTTTCTACAATCACTTGAGGCTGTGTAAGATATAATTTTAATTTTAGATTTGTGAATAATAAAATAAATAATAGAGTAAATTGTTTTAAATTAAATAAATATTAATTTGGGTTGAGTAATTAAATCTAGAATATAAATTTTGTTATAATTCTTTTAATAATGATCTGTAATGATGATAATTAATTTTTTAAAGGATAAAAATGTTAAAAAGAGTTACTAAAATAATACTTGGAAACGTAAAATCATTTTAAGTAATTATTAAATAATTTATTTTATGTTATAAACTTGGTAATAAAAGTAAAATTGATTAATAATGAATATAGTGGGAAAAATAAATTTTAAATTTGTAAAAAAAAAACAAATTTTAAAATTGGCATGGAATAGTTAATTAACATAGAATTTGTTTTATATATTTACTGAAGTATATTAGTAAGTTTATGTAATAATATTTGGAAAAGGGTTATTTAAACAATATATAAAATTATATTTAATGAAGAAACATTTAAAATATTTAGTTAAGAGTAATATAAATTTCATTTATTTGAGAGTTAAACGTGCACGGAAAGGATGTATGTGAAATTGAACGAACATAAATATGATTAAAATCAAATGGATATACACTCACTCAAGTGTGGATTTTGTTATGCAGTATTGGTCTCTTTTTGAAAATGGGAGGTGTGAGGTGAGTCTTATAGAGAGTTTCACTAATATGAAAAATCAGAATTTGGAGAAAATTAAGATCTCTTACCTGATCTTCAAATCTCAAATTATTCACTCTTATATTTTTTTTTTTTTTCTCCAAAACTCTCCAACCTAATCCTCTTGTTCAAATTCCCCCATTGACATGTGCAAGCTCACACTTTCTAGGATCTTCCATAATTTTGAGGTATGGTGTCTTTTCTACGACAAATAGGTTCAATCACTGGTGAAGGGCACGAATTCTAATGAGTTTGTGTTGTGTCATTTCTAGGGTCCGAACTGGTGTGAAGAGGCTAAGAGCGACAGATCAATGTTATGTCACTGTACAACTATTTTAAATTATTTGTCTATCAAATCATCACCTTGTATAACCACGTGAACATCAATATAATGAAAGAGAGTAAATTGAGTCATTTAAATAAAATTGAAAACTACATTAAAAGAATAAAACTGAAGGACCCCATTGAATAATTATGAAAAATATTAGAGTAAAAAAAAGTATTAAATCATTATAATTACATAATTTTCAAAATAAAATGATGAATAAATTAAGGATATTTTTATAATTTAAGACAATGAAAGATGAATATGTATGTATTTATTTTTATATTTTATTTAAAAATTCAAATATTATTTATATTGGAAATAAGTTTGGACAATAAGTGTGGATATGAATTTATTTGCTTATGTTAGAATATAAATAAAGACACATTTTATATGTAATGTACTAAAACCTTTTAAGTAAACTTTATACATTATTTATAATAACAAAATAGTAATCAATAAACAAAAGTGTTTACCTAAGCTTATTTTGCTTCTCTAATAAACATCTTGTAAACTCACATGCTTCCATATTAAATATGATTATGGTCTTATATAAGTTTTATTTCACATTATCTTTTGAGTAATCATTCTATAAATTATAGAAAAAATCCATCTCGAGGAGAGAGACTAACCTGGCTCATATTCCTTAAACCAAAATGTCAACAAACTATTTAAAATGTCATTTCCAAAATGAATGATATCAATCAAATATATATATATATATATATGTATGTGTTTTTAGAAGAGATAGGTTACTTCTAACAATTAACAGGTGTTCGGTCGTCTCTAACAGCTCCCGAGTTCCAGTCATGTCTCCAATGCTCCTTATGTTATACACGGTCAAGTCAGTAAATGATCGAGTAATAATGTATAAGTAGGATCAGAGTAAGAGTATCTTATTTCTTGAGACCACTTTTCCTTTTATAAGTGTTTGGATGGACCCTTGGATGAATGGACGTCCAACTTGCCCAATATATTGTATAAACTTTGCTTAAGGTGTACTTGTCAAATATTGTCATGTGTCTACCTTGTTAGTGTCACTTGTTGACGAGTAGGTTGAGTTGTGCTTTACGTCCGATAGATATTCGGTCGGCCAACACAGATGAGTGTCCCAGTATAACTGATGGGTATTCGGTCAGCCAACACAGATGAGTGTCCCAGTATAACTGATGGGTATTCGGTTGGTCAATACAGATAGTCATACTTTACGTCCAATGAGAAATCGATCGACCAACACAGATGAGTGTCCCAATTATATTTGGTGGGTATTCGGTCGACCAATACAGATCATCATACTTTACGTTTGATAAGTAATCGGTTAGCTGATACAAATAGTCGTACAATTATAGACTGGTCGCTCCCACCCTATAGTCAAGTACGTATCATACAATTCGAAATGGAAACATCAACAAAATGATCTAAATTCAAATATTTATCAACTCAAATTCCAAAAAACATTCAACCATTATTCCTTCTTAACGGATAATCTTTACTTGAATTTTTAAATATTAACACGTGAATTTCACTTAATCAACTCATTTATATAAACAATTCGATATTTTCACTCTACACATTCTAATAAAATACATATATCAAATTAGCTTAATATAAAAAAAATATTTTTAGATTCATCAATCGATAACTACTAAATTTTGAGATATTTTAGCTTAAATTAGTTTAAAGATATAAACATGTTAACTTCCCTAACTTTAATAGTAACTCCTCAAATAAATCAAAGTCAAATCAGAGTAAGAAAGTCATAAATTATTCTTAAAGATTTCGATTCACAAATAAAAAGATATTGCTATTGATTTAAACTAGCAAAAATTCATCTAGCTGACCTAAACCTTCCATACATGCCCTCCAACCTCATCATGTAAGTCCAACAATAAAAAGGGATTTGAAATATAAGATAAAGAAAAAATTATTCTAAACGAAAAGTTAATTGGATAAAATTATTTATTTTTTTATATCTTATACAGTATGACTTCTTATAAAAAAAATAAGAAATTATTTAAAAAATCTAGAAAATAAATAAAATGTGTGAGAGAAATGTTTTTAAAGAAATAATAGTTAAATAAAATAAAATAATAAAAATTCTAATTTATATATGCACCATAACTTCAGACTTCATTTTTTTTAATGCTAATACTAAATATATATATATATATATATATATATATATATATATATGAATTTAAATGTAAAGGATTATGAAGACAACTCATGAATAAAACATTAATTTGTTTTCTGTTTGCCTTAATTGTGGGAGGATTTGAAGGATTGAAAGGACCTTCCCTTTCCCGAGACGTGGTATTATAGGTGCAAACCAAAAGTTTGAAAAAAGTAGGAGAAATTTCGGTACAATAAAATATAGCATGATTTAAATAATTTGATTTGAGTTCACTCTTACAAAATTTATCGTTAAAATCAATATACACAATATTTAATTTGTCCGCATGCGTTGGTTTAGCAGATAAGCATTAAAGCCCCCCAAATAAAAAAATGATTTTAGTCTATTTATATTATAACTAACATGGCTTTCATAAAAAAAATTTAGTAAGCCAATCAACACCTTCTATGGTTTACAAAAATATATTGGGCAAGTTCAAAAGGTTATAGAGTTAATTAGATAATAACATTAATTTTACTTAGACGGTTTAAAAAGAATGTATTTTACCTTGTTTTATTTATTATTTTTGAGGGTATTGTGTGTATAATTTGTTAGAGAGGAATGTGTAAACAACGGATGTAAATGTGTAAAAGTAATATATAAAATAAATTATACATGTATAATTATTTTGTACTAAACAGTCATTTTAATTCTTAAGTAGTGAATATTGTCACAATATTTAAAATTAAGAAAATCTTAAACAAAATCCTTCAAGTAAGTTATTGAATTTACTATTGTTGTCATTTTAGGTTTCTAAATATATGTTAATATTATTGTTTTATTACATTTTTTCTATTAATTTGATTGTTAATTGATACTTTCAGGACAATTTTATTTTATTTTTTGGTTTTCTTCATTCGAGGGATCAATGTGACCGTGCCAATCAATTAGATCAAAACAATTATTCAATATATTGTATCCATGATTGTTGATTTGATCTCTAAAATTGTATGACAATTTCAAATTATATTCTAATTATTAATAAACAAAAGAGTTTTAAAAAATACTTTTTATTATTTACTTTCATTTTTTCTTTCAAATAAACATTTAGATATTATTTTACATAAAATTATTAAATTACATTTTAATGACAATATATAATAACTAAACCACATTTTAATAATAATAGGCAAAAGTTATCTAAACGAAAGAATTTTTTTACTTTCTGATTTTTTTAATTCATTAATATAGGACCAAATTGATTATTCTATGTAGCATAGCTCAAAACAACTTTTGTTCCTATTCTTTTTCTTTCAACGTGTCCATTACTTTGATATCCAGCAAACTTCTACCTTACAAGATTATATTTATCTATCAACTAGTGTGAATAAGATCTATTTTCATCACATAACCTACTATTTTCACATCACTATATGCTTTATCAACACTTTTTTTTTTTTTTTATCACCATAAAAACTTGTATGATATTTTATATTCATCCAGTAAAATATCCAAAGTTTAAGAAATATAATCAGTCCAAATTAATTAAAATTATTCTCAGAAACTGTCATGCGTGACAAAAAAAAAAAAAAAAAAAAAAAAAAAAA
>Ga0209489_104248_pt1 | contig 26594 bp, 15 predicted proteins | sample SiratrowhiteBW_FD_187527 | JGI IMG/M metagenome (GOLD analysis project Ga0209489, IMG submission 187527) | Root nodule microbial communities of legume samples collected from California, USA - Siratro white BW (SPAdes) (version 2) | ecosystem: Host-associated > Plants > Roots > Nodule | place... | reverse complement strand
TTTAAGAATAAAAAAAAAAAAAAAAAAACGCTCTTATAGATGACAGTAGATAAAATTCACCATTAGCACAGAAAATAAATTGTTTATAAGTGCTGACAACTAACGTCTTTTTCTACCTGCTTTTTATGGGAAGAAGGTAACTTCATGATATTCATAATTTCTTCCTAATATCACAAATAGATTTAAACGAGTAAGATCTTTTAAAATTGAAAATTAAAAGTAATCAAATTATTTATAGTGTTGTATGTTTTCTTTCTTTTTATTATTATTATTATTATTTTTGGATTTGTGACTAGAACCTTATTTTTTTATGTTAATGTTCAATCACATCTAGCATTATATGACTTGTTCTAAGTAACGAAGACTGAGTATGTGTTTTTGAATTTTGAATGAACCACATAAGTTGGTCAATGGCATGTAAGGCATTATGAATTGTTAATTTTGACTTACTTTGTACTTGGATTATTTCCTTATTATTCACAGAATTATTTTTTGCCAGAGAAACATCCTTATTCTCTTAATTATACCTGAAAGTTGTCTAATTAGTCTTTATACTATTGAGTTTCTTGTGTAACTTCCAGCTGCATGACTCTAACAACCATAATTTATCAAATTATGTGTTGGAGGTCCTCATATTCAACCTTATACCATTGACCATTAAGTAATACCTTTATAACCACATGTTGGTTACGGTATATTTACAATGCAAATTCAAGGAAAATGCAACTTAGGAGTGTGTTCCAATTTAGCTTGTAGATTTACATTGTATTGTACGATAATCACTAAATAAAGACAATAAATTATCCATGATTAGCCATTAATAAATTTTTCGTGTAGCCATTAAGACACTATTTAGTTTTTAAAGTATTTACTCGTATCTATCATTAAATGATTATTTTATTTAATTAGTTATATTTTCTGACTTCTTTATGTAATTATTTACCAATGTAGTTAGCCCATGTATAAAGTAAACTATCTTGTTCGAAGTTAGAGAATTGATTTATACATGATTGAGTTTAATAGAAATTTCAAGTTCTATATCCTATTTTAAGTTGAATTTTTTTATATCTTTTATTTCAAATTGGATCCTCAGTTTTTTTTTTTTTTCTGTTTCATCATCAATAATAGTATAATTTACATAAACTAAAAATATAATGAGTTTACTAATAATAAGTCGGTCTCATTATTTATTAGTTTTGTTTTACATTCCACTACATTTTATTTATTTTGCATTGATATGTTTTAATGCAAATTTTGCATATAACTTTATATGTAAATAAAAGGAGTAAAAAATATTTATAATATAGGTATGTTAATTTGGTGGATAAAATTTTGTATACATTATCTTAAAGACGAAGATGGATTTGGATTAACAGTTTAGAAAAGAATAGTAGAATTATTAGGGGTTGAAATTGAGAGAGTGAAAGAGAAAGGAAAGTGTGGGGGTGGTTGGTTAGGAAGAGTGAATGGGGAGGGTGGAGTTTAATTAATAAGCTAAGAGTAATAGTTGTTTCAGATTGACATTAAGATTCACAGTTGATACCCACCCACCACCACCGCCACCACCACTATCTTTTCTCATTTCATTAATTCATGGATTCCCCCGGTGAGAAGGCGAATAGGAACATAAAGACAAGGCCAGAAAGATGAGGACAAAAGTGTCCATCACATAAAAGAATCGAAACGCATTCATTTCTTTGTTTGTCGTCTTCGAAAACCATCAAAAGCAGGTGCACCCCCCTAACCTTAACCTTTACTTCACCTGCCCCATTACCCCATCCTTTCCCACTAAAACCCAACTCTCTCTATTCCGTTACCGTTATCTTCTCTCTTCTCACCCCTTTTATTTATTTATTCTCCCTCTATTCTCACCCCTTTCCTCTTCCTCCATCAAACGCCTAACTTTCTCCCACCGCCACACACAAACCATAAACTCTTTCCCTCTCTCACCCATGAAGCGTCCACTTCCGTCCGCCGCCGCCGAGATGGAGGAGAGCAAGATGAAGAAGGCCAAGGCGGTACTGCTCGAGGAGGAAGAGGAGGAGGTGGAGCGCGTGGAGGGGTTGGGGCGTTTCGACGACAACCTGCTTTTCGAAGTGTTGAAGCACGTGGACGCGCGTACGCTGGCGATGGCGGGGTGTGTGAACAAGCAGTGGCACAAGACGGCGCAGGACGAGAGGCTCTGGGAACTGATCTGCACGAAGCAGTGGGCGAACACTGGATGCGGGGAGCAGCAGCTACGATCGGTGGTCCTTGCCCTCGGTGGCTTCCGTCGCCTCCACGCGCTTTATCTCTTTCCTCTCTCCAAGCCTCAGACATCATCCTCCTCCTCGTCCTCCTCCTCCTCGCCCTGGGGCCCCACCATCCCACAGGTCATTCGATCGAAGCCTCTTCGTTTGGGGAAGGACGAGGTTCACCTCTCTCTTTCACTTCTCTCCATTCGCTACTACGAGAAGATGAATTTCAATAACCGAACCAGATGATTCCTTATTATTCCATCATCCATAATCCATAATCCATTCGACGTGTTCCTTTTCTAAACCTAATTTCGGCTTTCGACCTTTTTTTTTTCCTTGGTGCTATTTTTAGATTTCAGTTGCCAGATCTGCTTTTAATTCAGGCAATTAGTCTAAGCTGGATGTGTTTTGTAACCTGTATGTATGTACTTTGATTCCATTAATAATATAATATATATATGAATATTGGAATGTATGTGTATCTCCGTAGTGTGATGATTACGATGATGTTTTTAATTTCTTGTTTTGGGGGTGGGAAGAATAGATTAGGGTTTAGATCTGAGGGGAAAAAGGGGGATTTGGGAGTGTACGGAATGAGGAAGTGGGTGTGGTGGGGGAATTGCCGAAAGGAGTGGAAGGAGGAGTGATTGGCGGTCCTGAGGGTGTTTTTTCCGAATAGGCACAAGGAGACAGAGGCTGAGGTCTTGTTCTGTAATAAATGTCTGCTTCTGCCTATGTTTTCTGGCTCTTACTTCAGCCCAATGGCTAAATGACACACCAATGAGTTTGCACTTCTCTTGCCTCTGCAAAAGCCAAATTTTTTCTTGAGCCACGATATTTGTCGCTACGGGGATCCCTATTATTTGTTTCCGCCACTGTATTTTTTCATGCTGTAGCATTAGACAAGTGACCTGAACCTGAACGCGGACACACTCTCTTGGACGAATATATTGTTTTTTCTTCCACTTTTACCTATTGCACTTTTCATTCTTACAACCCCATTTAACTTGCACTTTTACGAAAACTCTCGCAGTAAACAAGTGAATTAGTGTTCGGAATCTGGGAAGGTCAAGAATCTAAATGATGAAACGGGTTTTTGGGAAGGTTAAGAATCTAAATGATGAAACGGGTTTTGGTCAACTAGATAAGATTACTACCATGTTCCTTTCTCATTAGGCATTAGAGGTAATAACCTTAAGGCTTTCGATGGGAAATTTCTTTAATGTTGGGTTAAACATAAAAAAAAATACTCTGTCAACCGACACCAGATGCAGAGTTGTCACCCAAAATACTTTGAGAAGCAGCCTGAAGGTCACCCAACAGCATGCAGGACTTGCTTACTTTGCACTCAGTTCTCAACAAGAAAGACCCAACTAATGAGTTCCATGTGGTGAACCCGTGAAATACGAACATGGGAACTTGCTCCAACAAGAAAGAAACAACAGATTACACACCACACCTTCTCCACATATCGATCAGTTTATTTTGGGACAAGTTATTTTTGAACATATAAACTATCTTTCCCTTTTCAGATTATGTTTCAGTCACCTTTTTCTTGTGTCCTAGTAATTTTCAATTAGTTTTAATTGAACATTAACGCACGCAAATAACTTGATATTCATCTCCTTTTAAATCTATTACTGTGTAATAAAACCATTACCTGCTTAAGGACCAAGATGGACGTAGTAACTATTCCATGTTATAAAAACTCATTACTTGTGATTTTTTAGAAAGGTATATGTTTATAAAGAGATTGACATATGTTAAACAATTACAGATATTTATAGATACCTCTTAGAAACTAATTTAACCAATTTTTACATCTGTTCTCTTTCATAGTATAAATGTATAATTTTTGTTATATTAAAAAATAAAATTATTCAAATTATTGAAAAGTTATACTTTCTAAATTATATATTTCAATAAAACTATACTCTAAAACATAAGTTCTATTGTGGCCCAATTCACAAACATTTATGGATGTGATTATTGACTGTTGCTTTAAGATTGGATTGTACTGTAATTATACTTTATTTATCTTCATTAAATCATTATAGTAAAATTGTATTGTAATGATTAAGTATAAGATTATTTAACTTACTAAAAAATTAAATTTGAAATTATGAATATGAACTAGATTATATAAAAATGTATTATTGGGGTAAGGTTGTGTTCAGCCTTTGCAGGTTGTCCGATATCGTGTAAAGCTGATATATTATCAGTTTTTGAGGCTGTCATTTCTTATAAATGAATGCACATCTTGGTTTTTATGCCATCTTTCTGACATATAGAAGGATTTTGTGTGGTTCAGGTTTTTTCTCTAGTAAAAAAAGTTGATTTGATATTCTTTACATCTTTCTACAGACAAAAGATAAAGATTAATTATTTCTTGTTAGAACAACCATAATTATAAATTACAAAAGGGTAAAAAAAAAAAAAGAAGGTACTTTTATCTTTATTTAATCCAGAAAACCTTAATTTTTAATATAGGAGAATTGACTTTTGTATCCGAATATCTTTTGCAGATACCTCTTCTCAGTTCATATCAGCTATTGAAGACTCAAAACTAAAAATAACTCGATGAAATATGTTGTAACCCTCTTTTTTGAAAAAAAAAAATATATATATATATATATAATAAATGTTTTTTATTTAATAATTTCTTGTGATAAAGATGCTTAATAGTTTTATAATAATTGGTTAAAAACTATTTCATATTGCAAAAATTATGTCCAATCAAATCCTAAAATATTGTTTTGATTTAGACCTTATTAAATTAAAATTAAACCACACTTTTTTTTATCTCTTTCAGATGGTTTTTTTAATAAAAGTTTTAACTAAATCAGACCGCAAGTACCCCTCTTTTATATGATAATTTTTCTTATTTTGTATTATTATAATTAAAATATTATGACATGCCCTTTTTTCAACATTCTGAATGAAAGAGTTTATGGAAAAAACTAAAAGCATGTTTGCATTTACATAAAATTGTTGTTGTATAGAATACTATGAACTAGTTTAATCTTTAATCATATTTTAATTTCATCTGGCCATATGCAATACATTTTATTAATATACAAATTATTACAGTGAAATTTTAAATTTTGATTGAATAATTACACCAACCATATATATATATATATATATATATATATATATATATATATTTATCTTAGAATTCAACGTTTCAACTTACAAAGATAAAAATAAGCTTAAAATTAAAGTTATGAAACCTATTTGAACCAAGTTATTAAAGGAGTTAATGTGTGCGTGGAAGTTGTTAACAGCTGAAGGTAAAAGGTTTTTATCAAAAAATTACTAATGAGAATATATGAATTAATAGCAAGAATGTGGCTTAAAGAGATGGGAGAATGAATATGAATGGATTTAAATTAAATTGTGATTAATTTTAGGTTAACAGGGGTAAAACATTGAATTTATTTCCATTGAGATAAAGTGTGCTGTAGTTGACCGAAGAGAAAGAAAAGACATTTGGGTTTGGGTTTAAGGAGGGGAAGGAAAGAAAGAAAGAAATTGATTCTTTTATCTTTGGGAAGGGAAGAAGAAAGAAAGAAAAACATTGAATCTGATCGAAAGAGGAAGTAATGAAAATGGGGATTTCCAAGACAAGCACTGAGGTTAGCGACAATTCCAATTCCAATAGCAATATCAATAGCAATAGCAGCAATAGCAATAGCAACAGCAGCAGCGGCACTCAGACTGAAACTGACAACCATATCTCCATTCCTGCTCCCTACGCCGAAGGAGAGAAGCTCTTAGCCACCCACTCTGATTATCTTTACATAGCCAAGGTTTCCTTCTTCCTTTTCTCTTTTCTTTACCCCAAATTCCAAAAGTATCATTCTTGAAACCCAAGTCTTTGTCTTGTTTAAAAGGTTAGGCAAGTTGAGTATAACAACGCTGAAGGCTGGCAGTTCCTCGTTCATTATCTCGTAACCTTCTCAACGTTTCTCTCCTTTTACTCTCCCCTAAACATTTTCTCAATCTTATTTCTTCTTGTATTTTTGTTCCTTTTTATTTTCAGGGTTGGAAGAAAAGGTGAGCGTGTATACTACATATTGTCTTGTTCAACGTTCTGTTGAGTGGTTCTGACTTGGTTCTCAAGTGTTTATTTTCTGCTGCAGTTGGGATGAATGGGTTGGAATGGATCGTTTGATGAAACACACTGAGGAAAATATGCGCAAAAAACATGCCCTTGATGAGAAGCATGGCAATGATAGGAATCCGAAAGTCCCACGTGGCCCTCTGGTTAAATCCAAGAGTACTAACGGTCAGAAAGTTCTCTTCTGCACTTTTATTGCTTAAATCCCAATGACTTCCTGTGTTTCTTGTCTCTGGTGGAGGTTGCGACTGTGTGAAAGCCAAATTAATTAATGGCATAGCACTAGAATTAGATTATGCATGTGCTGTGTCAGCAGGAGAGTGCAGAGGTTGATGTTGTCTGACTTGCCATTTAGGAATCCTACCAAAAGGTTCATCATAGTTTTCTTGGTGCAGTCTGAGTTGCAGATGACTCAATGTCTTTTGTGTATGCCGGTGGAGAAATTATTTGGTGGTTTTGGAACACCACTTGTTCATGGTACTAACTAAAGTCTGTATATATATTCAATTTTATAATTTATGAGAAAGAATTAATAACACTTGATTATATGTCTTGTAAAGATCAACGGGAATTTAGTAGTCTAGAACCACCAACTAATTTCTCTAACTGGGATGGGGCTGATGATGAGGATTTTTTTTTTTTTGAGTTTGTGCATTTTTTTTTGTAGATTAGAAGCGAAGTAGTTCTTGAATGATGCTCTGTATTTCGTTTCTAGAGAGGCATTTCTATACACAATAATCAATATGCATGGTAAGAAACAGTTTGTTGAGGACCTTCACGGTGTTCAGGAATTGGGAGCCTCTCATGTTTGGGCCTGTGGGAATTGGGGAGTAATTGACATTACTTGATGGTTACAATAGCAGTTGGGTTTGTCATCAAACTGGTTGTTTCTTTTTACAATCTATATACATAATTACAGACACCCACACAGACACACACATATATATTATGTGCTTTATCTCTAACTCAACTTTTTATAGTATCCTAGTTCAGTGGTTGACCCAAAAAGATTTCTGCAATGAGGAAAATATTATTTCTCTTTGACTTATTTTTTTTTATGTCAATATATGTTGAAAACAGAGTGTTTTTGCTTTGGTTGGAGTAAGATACTGGAGGAATATGACTTGGAAGTACAATTGGAAGATGTCACACCACAAGTTTCTCAGTTAAATTTTTGTGATCAATACTACAAAAGGATGGAGAAATTGATAAAGATGTCACATAGGATACAAGTGGGATGATTAAAATGTAGAAAGACATTGTGGGTTATTTGTGATTGCAATGTACCTACCAAATTCAAAGGAATCTTTATCATACTACTATGCAATTGACTATACTCTGTGGTAGTGAATGTTGGGCCTTAAAAGGACAACAAGAGGAACATGTCGGGGTGAAAGAAATGAGAATATTAAAATGGACTTATAGTCACAAAAGACAAAACGGGATACAAAATAGATTGTACACAAGTTAAGATTGGTGTAATTAATTGAGGAAAAGATCATCGAAAATTGGTTAAGGTAGTTTGGACACATACAAAGAAGGCCACGAGAGATACAGGTGAGAAAAGTTGGTTGTATGATTTGTGGTCCTGTGAAGAGGAAAGAGATATCAAGGACATGGAGGAAGTCTTCAAGTGGAATCTCATGATAAGTAATATATTGAATGACATCGTATGATTCATTTAGTCAATCTTATGTTAGAGACAGAAGGCTTTGTTGTTTTGAATTAGTCACTATACCCAATAATGGTGAGTTAATAAAGGACATAGAAGAGCGAGGAGCTTATTTCTTATGGATTACACAATACTGATAATAATCTTGCGAGAACCACACTACAAAAGCTAACGTTTGTTGATGGATAGCTCAAGATTGTAAACCCCACTTTAGAATCCCATACTTCAATTTGAGTCTCAAGTTCCATACCTATATCCTAACACTTACACTACTTACAATAAATAATTTTAGGCCCTTTTTCAATAAACTACAAGCAACTTCCAAGCAGTCTATGTCTAAGAATTTGTGAAAAGTAATTCTCTTGAATTTTCATTAATAGTTACCACTGCCGCTTTATTGGATGGGGCGAGTTCCAAAATAAGACAATCTGTATTACCGGTCTAATTAGCTAATATGTAAAGTATAATGACTTATCTTTAACAATATTGCATTCCATGAGGAATTTCTATGCAAATATTGGGGCCAATGACAACAAATCACTGTGCTTGGTTGGAGCATCACACACTCAACTCAACATAGATCTGGCCACGTGCAATGCCTCGTGTCTGTGCTAAGTTCTTCTCTTGACTTAAAAGTTGGTTGTCATTTGATCTAATACTCAATGCATTCCTTGTTTTAATTTAGTTATTATTGTAGTTTATGCTGTAAATTAAAAGGACTTTATGGTTTGTGACCTGATGCAAATATGTAAAATTAAACTTTTACTTTGTTTGTGTTCCTAATATTCCTGAGATGTTTCCGGAAAAGGAAATGCAGTTTCAAGAGGCAGGAAGCGACGAAATGAATCTATCAAGGTACTCTCCCATTGTAAATTTCAATTTACATAAGGCACTTGTCATACATCCACTCTTGGAAGTTCACGTAACTTCAACATCAATACAAATTGTTAGTCAAATTAGTTGGACAATTCGTGTGTAAATCATTGCAAACCTTTTTAACTAATGTTTTGTCCCGTAAGGAGGTAAGGTGATGGTTCTTAACAATTCTTTTTTCCTAAAAGTAGCAGTTTAGTTGATTTTATTGTTTGATTATTTGTAGCCAAAACCCGATCTTGATCCTGACAAGCTTGTCAGCATTCAAATTCCTCCAACACTGAAGAAACAATTAGTTGATGATTGCGAGTTTATTACCCATCTCGGCAAGGTAGCAAGATCATCTTGAATATATTAATATAATTTATGACGATTACTGAGTGCTTCATTTTCGTTAGGAGAAAGTGTATATGCATATTTAGTTTGTTAATAGTTACAGAAAACAGTTTTACTTTCGAGAAGTCATTTTCAAATTGTTAAATATATGTTTTTTCCTATGCAGCTCGTTAAACTTCCTCGTTCTCCTAGTGTGAAAGACATATTGAAAAATTATTTTGATTACAGATTGAAGAAATGTGGCTCGTAAGTTTATGCTGACACACCCCTCCATTTTTTAAGCTTGATGTAGAAATACTTTTTTCTATATTGTGAAGTGAAGTGTGTGTAAAATTATTTCAAAGAGTTAAGCAATTTGAACGGAAACCTGGAGCCAGCAATTATTTTAACTGAAGTTACTATTATTTAGAATAACCCCCTGCCTCATAGCCTATTCACTAACCATTTACACTTCTTTTTAAGTATTGTTTTGGAATATAATTTTGATTTTTGGGCCGGTCAATGCATATTCAAGTGGAAGTTTCAGTTTAGCTTCTTGAATTTCATTACTACTCCAGCTCTCTGTTTTTGATACAACTACAGTGTATACTTTTTACTCACTGTTCTTATGGCTACTATTTGAAATAGGATGGCTGATTCAGTTGAAGAAATCATGAAAGGATTGTGTCGTTACTTTGATAAAGCACTGCCAGTGATGCTCTTGTACAAGACCGAGCGCCAACAGTACCAAGAAGCTTGTCCAGCCAATGTCTTTCCTTCTGCTATATATGGGGCTGAGCATTTGTTACGCCTCTTTGGTATGCTCGATTGTCTGCCACCAGACAAACTTACTATATGACGGGTTTCTACTTTAGCTTATTGTTGCATCAAGTTGTAACGGAAATACAGACGCTGATGTGGTTATTCTGCTCTGAGTGGACAGCAAAATGCTGGCCCTTTTGGTTCAGCCTTACACAAGTTTATTTCTATGTGCTTATGTTTCTGTCAAATCTGCATCTTGTAGATCTTTATTATGTTTAGTGTTAATATTGTTATTATGATTATTATGCTTAAAGATTCCAATTATTGGGGCCTCATTTTTTCTGAATTTGAATTTTGAAGTTAAGTTGCCCGAGTTATTATTCCACGCTAGCATTGAAGAGGAGACGTTGATAGAGCTTCAGGCACAATTACTTGACTTTCTCAGGTTCCAATGTTGTTTCGTAATGGATTTAAACGAGAAAATAAATCCGTTGGCAGTTGACATTTTACTAACAAATTTTAATGCATAACTATCCACTTTATGTTGCAGGTTCTTGCAAAAAAACCAGAGCTCGTTTTTCCTTTCCACTTATCATGTTGCTGAAGATATTGAGATCAGCTCCAACAAAGGTGATTAGGCTTGTCGGCAACAATGGATTTTGCTTTGTACATAGTTTCACGGAGCTGCTGCTGGTATAGAATGTTTGTCACTGTTGCACTTTACCTATATTTCTATCAATATGATGTGAAATTTGAGTTGGTGAGTGTAAACCTACTTTTGGGAAATCACGTTTTCAGAGGGTACGGATAGTGTACCAATTTTGGAAGGAAAATGCTAACTGATCCTTAATTTCAAACACCAGTTGATTTTCTGAGTTTTGCTTCAGATTTTAATGTTTTCCAAATAATGCCCGTGGATTCCCAGTTCAATCCATGCTCTTAAAAATCAAATTCTACTTTCCTAACTTCCCACTGCGGCCCCAACATGATAAACTTTATGCTGACAAATTAGGTTATCGTGAATGGTGTGTAGTTGTAAAATGATTCTTACTCCAATGTTGAACTTGGCAAAGAGTTTTGTAAGTATGAGGATGAACTTGGATGATCACGAGGCTGTGTTCGAATGTAGTTATTTATTATGATAAAAATGGGTAAGTAGAATTTCCTTAGTTTAGTTAATTAGATTATAAGTTATGTATTCTGCTTATTCTGCATTCTTGTTTTCTCTTCCCTCTCTTCAAAACCCCTGTTATGTGGGTTTTCGTTCAGAACAAAATGAAAAAGAATTTTTTTTTATTATGTAATTGGAAAAGTAATGTGCTCGTGTGAGATAAGAAAAGTGAGGAAGTGTTATAAACACAATTGTGATTCCATTTCTTCTAGGGATCTCATAAAATGAGAAAGTTTAGTAAGTCAAACATTTCTTTCTACCCAGAGATACAAGACTAGAATAGCAGGGTCAACCAAAAAGAAAAAAAATCTATTATATATAAAAGCATTAAATATTTTTTATAAAGATAATCAAAACATAAATTATATTAGTAATTTATTAAAATATTAAAATAAATGTATTTATTAATAAGATTAAATATTTTTAAAATAATATTATCAATGTTACTAATTAGTGTTCTATGCTACCAATAACTTTTTTTTTTCTCTAAAAAGAATTCTAATAATTACGTTTCAAAAAATATAGTAAATTAATTGTCATTTTTTATGATAATTAATCAATAACCAGTTAAGAATAATTTGCTACTTTGTGGTTGAAAATGAGAAAAGAGTGCTATCGTTGCCTTGAAAAATATTTTTTTCGAACTTTCAATATATTTCAATAATATTTATTATTTCACCAAAAGTTTCAATAATATTTATTATTTCACCAAAAGTTATGTGCAACGTATCTGAATTTATGCATCTAGGAGTGTATAATAATTATGGGCGTGTATCATAATTCAAATTGTTAATCTCCTATGTAATATTCTTAACTATGTCCAAACTGTACATTTGTAATCAAAATAGTTGATAGATGATATTTAATTTTTTTTTGAAAAAAGATAATCAAAATAAGAAAAAAAAATGTTAGTAAAACGTTCAATCACGCATACAATAATTTGTAACATTTAAAATAGTAATAACTAATTCTTAAAAAATACCGTCAAAAATATAAGTAATTCTCAAATAGTTAATCTAAAAAAATGAAAGAACAAATTGCCTTTACAAAAAATATATAAAAAAAAACATAATATTTGTTTAAAATATAAAAGAATGCAATTATCTTTAATATAAAAGTAAATGATTTTAAAAATTAATTATCTTCTAACTAAATTATTATATTATATGCTATTAATTATACTTTATTATCTTTTATATATATATACTATTTATTTTAATTAAAATCGAAGAAGTCAGGGACCTTGGCCCCGCGGATCGAAGTAGATTCGCCTTTGGATCTTGTCTAGAATAAAGTTCATGATATGATAACAAAGTTTCTGGCCATTGAAGTGACTAAGTCTGTGATTGGATGAAAATGAGTTATTAATGTTATTTTCGAAATTTAATGCTTATTAAATTGATGGAGTGCAATATGAGTATGTACATAAACAATGGAGATTAAAAAACTTACAAATTCAAACTAAACTATGAAATCATTCACCTAGATTTTTTTTTTTAATTGTCGTGATCATAATAATTGAATCACAAATCACCATGAATATGTTATCACGTCTACCAATTATCCTCACTTTTATTATCATTATTGAACTATTTTTATGAGGTATTCTTAACAAGATGATGATTATTATTAAATGTAGTCATGAGGTAGATTATTATTATTAAATATTTTTATGAGGTCTAGTATTTAAATCTTAATCATAAAACTCTGAATGGAAAATAAATTATGTTAGAAAATAGTACCATTATATTGGTTCAAAGTCTACGACTTAATGATAAATATTTTACAACAAAATCCTCTTGATAAGAAAAATCTCATGTAAACAAGTATTTAGAGACATTTATATATCTTTTAGACGGGTGAATTCCTTTTGAGTTATTTTATTCAATAACTATATATATATATAGATATATTGAATTTTGATAATTCAAAAATTAAATTAGAATAATTTTATATTTAACATGGATAACCCAAAAGATAAATTAGAAGCTTTTACTAAGCAGACCAAATACACATCTTTATAAATAAAAATGTGATATTTTTATATTAAATAAAAATATTCTGTATAATTTATCTAAAACTTGCTATGTATTACTATTGAGATGATATTAAAATATTTAACGTAAAATTAATAAAATTTAATATCTAAAGCGGGACTCACCAACATTCTTGGCATGATGAGACACCATTTGCAAGCTCCTTGTTGAACGCTGTAGGAGGAGAGTTTGTCATCTTCCTCAACTGTCCATTGCCCTCTTTTCACTTTGTCTTTCTCACGTAATGGAACACTCTCTAATTTCATGGTACCAAAAATTTTCAATTAAGAATTGTGGTTGGCATAATCTTTAAAACGATTATTATAATCAAAGTCAATAAATTTGTCATAGTTTAGGGTTTGAATAAGAATGTAAAATTCTTAGACTATCGTACAGACTATTTATTCTAATTTTTATATATTCCCTTGCGACATAATGTATGATCATATTTATGAGACTATCCCAGAATACAAGATTCCTTGATGGTTGTCTTGAGAAGAAGACAACGATATGTATGAGAAAAATAAGAAAACGTTAAACACGATGATATATTTTATTTGCCATGGAATTTATACAAAAATTAGAATATCATGAGTCTTGGATTATATTCTTTTTGTTGATTATTCTCAACATATACCATGATTGTTTTAATGAGAATATAAATATCCCTGTCAAAGAGACTGCGCAGGGAAATAGGACCAAGCCAATGCCAAAACCAGGAAGCAACAATTTATATATGAAGCTAAATAATAGTCAACTGATCAGATGAAAGGGACTCTAATAAAATCATAAACAGCATTGCAAGCAGAAGAATATATATATATGTGCATTGAGAGTGATGAACGTGGATTATCACTATATACTTTTCACTCAGTTGTTACCATGTGGTTCATCCTTCTCCCTCTCCTTATGTCTCTGCAACTTTCATCTTCAGCAGTAGAAACCCTGCATCAAGGTTCATCCCTCTCAGTGGATGACCCCAATGATGTCATGCTCTCACCAAATGCCATCTTCTGTGCCGGTTTCTATGCCGTTGGCCAAAACGCATATTCCTTCGCCGTTTGGTTCTCGCAACCCAACTGCCAAACCCGGAATGGAACCCTCGTATGGATGGCAAACCGTGACTACCCCGTAAACGGCAAGGGCTCCAAGCTTTCCCTTCTTCACAACGGCAACCTCGCCTTAACGGACGCTGACGACTCCCACGTTTGGTCCACAAACACCGTTTCACTGTCGTCTGTGCAACTGTTTCTCGACGACACTGGCAACCTTGTTCTGCGTGAAACGAAGGGTGGCGGGGTCGTCTTCTGGCAGAGCTTTGATTTCCCTACGGACACGCTTTTGCCTCAACAAGTGTTCACGAGAAACGCGAAACTGGTCTCTTCTAGAAGCGAAAGCAACGTTTCCTCCGGTTTCTACACCTTGTTCTTCGACAACGACAACATTCTTCGTCTTCTTTACGATGGTCCTGAAGTTTCTGGCCTTTACTGGCCAGATCCATGGTTGGCCCCTTGGGACGCTGGACGTGCCACTTACAACAACAGTAGAGTTGCGGTGATGGACACACTCGGCAATTTTAGTTCTTCAGATGATTTCTCCTTTGTGACATCTGATTTCGGCACTGTGATCCAAAGAAGATTAGTGCTTGATCATGATGGAAACATTCGTGTTTATAGTCGCAGACAAGGTGGAGAGAAATGGTCTGTTACGTGGCAGGCCAAATCAAGACAGTGTAATATTCATGGTATTTGTGGCCCTAACAGTTTGTGCTCTTATCATCAAAATTCTAGTGTGAAGTGCTCTTGCCTTCCCGGGTACAAGTGGAAGAATGATCAGGATTGGTCTTATGGATGTGAACCGAAATTCTCTACGCTTTGCAACAAAGTCGATTCGCGGTTTTTGTATATAAGCAACGTGGAGTTATATGGCTATGACTATGGGATTTTGACAAATTACACTCTCCGTCAGTGTCAGGAGTTATGCCTTCAATTATGCAACTGTAAAGGCATCCAGTATACGTATGTCTTTGGCAGTGGCACTTATACTTGTTACCCGAAGTTGCAGTTGCGAAATGCGTATCGGACATCGTATTTCAACGCTGATTTGTACTTGAAACTACCGGCAAATAGTTCATATTCTTTTGAAGGATCCAAAGATGAGCACGGTCCTGAGTGTTCTTCGAGTTTGAGGACGACGCAGCTTGAGAGAGCGTATGACATGAGTCATGAAAACAGATATATTAAGTTCTTGCTTTGGTTTGTAGGAGGGGTGGGGGCGTTTGAAGTTTTGTGCATATTTGTGATTTGTTTTTTTGTGGTGAGAACAAGGGAGCGAAAATACTCCGGTGTGGATAGACGAGTGTATAATTTGGCAATGAATGGTTTCAAAAAGTTCAGTTATTCTGAACTGAAACAAGCCACGAAAGGGTTTCGTGAGGAGATAGGAAGGGGTGCAGGAGGGGTTGTATTCAAAGGTGTGTTGCTGGATCAAAGAGTTGCGGCTGTGAAGAGACTCAAGGATGCTAATCAAGGAGAAGAAGAGTTCCTCGCAGAAGTAAGCAGCATTGGAAGGCTTAACCATATGAACTTGATTGAGATGTGGGGGTATTGTGCTGAGGGAAAACATAGACTATTGGTGTATGAGTACATGGAGCATGGGTCTCTAGCACAAAATATCGAGTCTGATGAATTGGACTGGAGCAAAAGGTTTGACATAGCCCTAGGTACAGCAAGAGGGTTGGCTTATGTTCACGAGGAGTGTTTGGAGTGGATTCTACACTGTGATGTAAAGCCCCAAAACATTCTTCTAGATTCCAACTATCATCCAAAGGTAGCAGATTTTGGGCTGTCCAAGCTGCAAAACAGAAATGATACTAGTGCATACTCCAGTTTTTCACGGATACGAGGAACAAGAGGCTACATGGCTCCTGAGTGGGTTTTAAACCTACGAATCACGTCCAAAGTTGATGTTTATAGTTATGGGATTGTTGTTTTGGAAATGGTGACTGGAAAGAGTGCAACAAAGGACGTTGATGGTGCAGATAATGGAGTGGAGCAACAGCATCTGAGTATGGTGGCGTGGCTAAAAGATAAACAGAAAAATGAAAGTGGTTGGGTTGGTGAAATCTTGAAACCTAATGTAAAAGGTGTTTATGAGGAGGATAAGATGGAAGCTTTGGTGAGAGTGGCTCTGCAATGCATTGAGGAAGAAAAGGACAAGAGACCCACAATGAGTCAAGTTGTTGAAACCCTTCAGAAATGTAGCCGCCAAGATGATAATCTGCTATCATCACAAATGAGTGTCATCTCATAATTCATCCTATCCATGATCAGATTACACAGAAACTTAAGTGATTTGAACAAGTGAACTAGTTTATTTTCTCTTCTCAAAAATAAAAGTAAAATAAAGAGTGTGATTTGATTGTATAAATATGTATCAGATGGTTAAGATATCATTACAATTATGGATAATGCGTTTCAATCATAATCACCATACTTCTCATAGGAGATTAATGTTACATGTCTTCAATTCTGTTATTTTAAAATTAGTATTGTGTTTCCATGGGTATCCATCTTCTTTTTAATGACAATAAAAAAATTAATTATCATAACAATTATTAAAGTAAAAAAGGTTATTAAGTTTATATTGAAGTTATAAAAATTATATTAAACACATAAACTAAGTTTTTTACTATTTTTTATAATATTAAAATTATATAATAGAAACACTTGGTAATTTTTTTATGATGGCTAATTTCTTACTAGTGATTAAATCCACAAAGTTTGTTAAGTTGATAAGGATACAAATAGTCAAATGTCTACATAATAAAAGGGCTAAGAAAAACAATTTCCTCTCTATAATAGATTAAATAAATTTTATAATAATTAAAAAGATAAGAAATAGCCAAAAGAAAATAATGAATACAAAAGTTGACTGTGAAACGATAAAAAGAAAAAGGTATTTATAAAAAATTATAAAATTTTCAATACAAATTTATTCTTTTGTCAACGACTACAATTTAGTGGAATGGTTTGCCCACACAAAATAATAATTATAAGTCCCAAATGCTAAATGTGAATTTATCAGCTGAGTTCCTTATCAATAAAGTGAACAGATATAAGTAAGTTACATCCATATTTACTTACGACATATACACCTTAAAATAGTAAAACTCTTAAAACACATTTTCTTTCAAAAATATTTTATTTTTTTCTTTGAATATGAAATTTTATAATTTATAAGAAACTTAAATATATTAAATTTGAGTTATTTTTATTTCAAATTATTTAAATTTTCAAATATTTTATTTGGATAACGTATAATTGAAATTTATTAAATTTTAATTTTTTATTTAGATGGAGTATATTAAACTTATAACTAAATAAAGTGGCTTTAGTTAAAGAGTAATTCATGTAAACATCGATTAAAAATGAAAGACTTCAATAGAACTTATTAAACATGGATGGAAATGTCAACTATAAATATAGTCTTTTCTTATATTGATAGAGATACATAATCTCAACAATATTAATAGGAAAATATTTTTTAACCCCCGACTAAAAACCTTAATTAATATTACCAAAAAATAATTTTCTTAATATTAGTTGAAAATTTTTTAATTTAATATTGATTGGTAAATAATTTTAACATACGCTGGCACAAAATAATCTTGACTGGCATAAACTAAAAATAAATCTTAATTAATATCAACTAAAACATTACATCAACGAAAAAAAAAATATAATTGATGTTAATAATAAAAAGTCTTATTTCTGTAAAAAAAAAACATTAATGTGTAGGTAAAAAAGTAATATTAATACATATTGATAAAAAAATTAATATTATTCTGTTTTGAAAATATTCTAATTTGATCTTTAGAGTTGATGTCATTAGAAATGTTACATGTAATATAATCATTTAGGACCTTTTGAAACTTATAAAATTTGAAATCATAATTCATATTTACCAATCAACTATCACAAAATAAAACTTTATTTTTTTAAAGCACCTTCAATCCTCCCACCACATGACAAAATTCCATACCCCTCTTCAGTTCACAACAACATTCAATCTTGTTTAAAATCAAAGTGGATCATCAATTGTGATTATTGATCAATTTAGGTAGCAATATACCTTCCACTATGAAGGCCCATTCAATATTGGTTGTAGTAATCTCTTTACCACAGATAATGCAGGCTCCATCACTTCTGCATACCCATTTAAATTTATATATTTAATACGCCTAAATATTAAATTACTTAGAGTTTAGAACTCACGATTTTCAGAATTGTAATTCAGAAAACTTTAATATATTTCAGATTATGGTTTTGAGAAAATATAAGGATTTCAAGAAGTTGTTTTTGTCATTATACTATAACAAGGAAGTGCAGGAAGAAAATGCAGAGTTGTGGGAAGTAATTTTCAAAATCATGTCACCAGATAATGAAGAACTTGAGGCCCAATAAAAATTTTTTGGAGGATTTTTATCCTTCCACCTGCTTTTATTTGTAGCTTCTAGAGATACATAAACAAAAGAAGAATACCTATGACATGCAAACCTCAATTCTCACATATTTCGTACCCCTTTGTTCCAAATTTTGGTACAATTTCTTAAAAGACTTTGAGAAACAATTTTTCACATGCCACTCATCCTGTCAAAAATCATGCTTTTATTAATTATATAGAATTTATTAATTAAATTTATAAAACTCATTAATTATAAACCATTGATACGTTTTCTGTTGTATTTTTACCCACTAAAATTGTGCTACACTTGCAAGATTACTTTTCAATTTTTTCCATCAAAATCTTGTGATATTGGTAAGATATGAATTAAAATTACGTTCTTCTATTTTTGTAAAAAGGAAAAAATAAAAACACCTATTTCAATAATTACCTAAAATTATTGTACCAAAATTGTGAAAAAAAAAAATTACACCAAACACCTCCATGTAAAATTAACTCTGATGTTATATAAAGAGGTTATGAAAAAAATGATAACAATTTCATCAATTAGTTGTTAAAGCTTTAAAAAGAAAAATAACAATTTCATCACTCTTAATTAGCTACTAAAGCTTCAATAATTCACCTACCACAAAGAGGAAAACACTATTATATATATATATATATCTATATATATATATATATATATATATATATATAATATAATATAATATAATATGATATGATATAATAATAACGTTACTAATATTAATATTATGTCTATAAAATGATGTGAAATGAATAGATAGATAGGATGTAGGTGTACAAAAAGCAAGGGAAAATTATTATAAACCAAGTGTATATTTTAGGAGAGTATGGTATCAGAATGACAATTACTCTTCATCTATGTGATTTAAGGTATTATTAGAGTAACTGGTAACTCAAGACCTTAGAGGGCCTAAAGCAAATTAAAAAAAATCAGTTAGAAGTCCAGATCGACGTAGTGACTCATCTACCATTTAAAAATTTTAAAATTTAAAATTTTTATATTTTACTGATATATCCATGACGGTTTTTTGTTTAACCGACGATGTGTGTACATCACAACGTCAATTTTTATCTAACCGACGTTATAGTACTTATTTATTTATAAAAATACCACCACATTTTTAATAATGTCATTTTAACGTTTACCCGTCTTCATATTGCTCACGTTAAATCCCTTTTTTCTGCTAGTGAAACCAACATCATCATAAACATTAAGCAAATCCAATAAATAGAAAGACAAGTCTAAAATCAAAACTTTGCTTATAATCTGGTATCATCACATCTCTCTAACAAGAACCCAAAATCTTAATATCCTTATTGCAGTTTACAGATCAAGGTGTAACCACAATGCGTCCGACAACTTGATCAAGATCCCGCCGGCCACTGGAGGTGATTCTCCTGCCACTGAGATAAAGGGTGGACCAATGTTATCACATGAAGAATGAAGATGATTATCATATTCTGACGCAGAATAAATAAACATGAACAGCTACAACAATTGCTAAAGACAATTTATACAACACAACTCAATAATTACCAAAGATAAGCTATAACTACGATCCTTAACATTGTAGTAGAGGCTACCAAATTAGAGAGCTTATCCCTTGGTGTCCAGTTCAATGATGTTCATGGTTTGCAACTGCTGAAGAATGTGGCGGGCAATGGCACCACCGCTCTTGCAGAAATGAGGAGGACGGCTACCATTCCTCTTGCTCCCACCATAAATCCTCTGAAATGCACTAACACCAAGTCCTCCTCTCAAGTAGATCTTCCTTGCCATGGAAGTTGAAATTGTTCAAGATTTGAATTAAACACACAGCACAACTCACTACCATATCATTGAAATTTTCAACAATAAAGTGCTATTGACCAGAAAATGCATTAGGAAAGCACAGTCAAGATGAAAAAAGAAACTCAACTGGAAAATAAAATAAGTTACGAGTTGTGTAACTCGCAATGTTAAATTTTTTTAAATATATTGGAGTTGTACAAATCACAATAAAAAAAAAATTATAAATACATTGCGTGTTGTATAATCCGCAATACAATTTTTTTTAAATGCATGGCAGGTTATACAAACCGTAATATATTTAGAAAAATTTATACTTGTGGTTTGTACAACCCGTAATGTAAAAGGTGTAGAAAAAATAATTACGGGTCGTATAATCTGCAATGATAATATTTTTTAATTGTATTGCGGTTTGTGCAATCCGCGAAGGGAAAAAAATATTGGATCGCAGTTACTATCAACGAAGGCTATTTTTGTCTTTTTCTCAAAGCTAAAATCGGAAAATGTCAAAATTATGGAGGTGCAGGAAGAATCAATCCTAAAGTGATTGCTTTACCTGCTTGGGCCTTGAGTCACCCCTGACTAGAGTTAGAATACTTCATTCTTGACAAATCTTCAAGCAAGGTACATTTCTCAACACCGGTATTTCATTTTCTAAAGATGTTCAATCACAATTTTATATCATTCACAAACATTTATACTACATCATATTATATATAAACATTCATTCAGTTTAATTTAACTTAATCCAATTCATGCTTAATAAAACAAGTAATCACAAAATGTATTAAAAACATTCAAATTAGCTTATCCTTACTTGTATAAAGTAGAGATCCTTAAAGTAGTTCAGAAAATCTAAAATCAAAGACAACCTAACCTGCACTAAGAGTTTCTAATCAATGATCAGACTACACTATTAATATAATAGACCAACAGAAATTCATTCTGATACCTCAGAGGACATTGACAAAATCTCTACTAAGAACGAAATTGACCTAAATCTCACTCTGAGAAAAATGACAAGAAAATAAACTTACTCTATTCGAGAATCTATAATCTTGCTTTACTCGACACTAAAAATCTAAATGCTCTCCGATTTAATAAAGAAGAAAGACAAAATTTTAAAGAGAAGTCAGATAAAAAAACAACTGGTACTTATAGAAATAATGATTTTTATAATAATAAATCTTGAATATTGATTTTCCTATTTATATAAACTTTTTTCTTCTTAAAAACTATTTATACATCATATTTTTTATGTCTAAAGTTAAATTATAACTTCTAATATATTTATATTCTAAAACTACTTTTTAATATCAACAGCCCGAAAGAAAAACTAAAGAAAATAGAGATAGGAAAAAAAAAAGAGATAAAAAAACATAAAATCAGCATACCAAATAATGAGATGAAAATATTAATATATAAAAAGAAAAAAAAGAAAATAAAATATTTAAAGTGTTAAAAATAAATAAGCTAATTATTAAAAGAGAGAGAAAATTTTCAACGTATTGATTTTTTATGGATTTATTACTTCAAGAATTATAAAATATATTTTAAAAAATTGTTAAATTTCATTTAAAAAACACCAAAAATAAAATTTTAGTATACAGAGAATTTAAAATTTCCTTTAAAATTATTTCTTAATTAAAAATTCTTATCTATTAATATATTGTTTTCATGTGAATTTTTTAAATATAAGTTTTTTTAAGTATTTAATGAGATTTTCTTACAAAATTTCTTTGTAACTAAAAATATTATTTTAATATTCATGTTTTAGGTACACGGAGTTTCCTAAGATTGAAAACTATTATTTGCAAAATAAAATATTTCTAACATTAAGCAACTCATATTAGTGGAGACTATATTAAAGTAATTTTGTATTAATAAGAGATTTTTAATGCATGATAAAATTTTAACTTTTACATTAAAGTGGGGTTTGATTGGCACCTGTAAAACCAATTTTTTCTTAAAAACAGCGAATAAAGGAGAAAGAAAGAGACAAATATAAAAAATGAAATATAATATATAATATATCACAGCCCATTAAAAATAGTAAAGAGTTCACCAAATTGAAGAAAAAAATATTAAATACTCATGATTACATGTGATACTAATGGATTCAAAAAAAGGAGGTAATGAAGTTTAAATAAGTATCGTTGTTAAAAATAAACTAAGAATCTCTTGTTGAAAATATAATGAGTAAAATTTCTTTATATAAATAACTTTCTAAAATTTGAATAAACTCGTATTAATTAATGATAAGAAATACTTTCTATAGGACTATAAACTCAAAAACAGAACATATACAATCACACGTAAGATGTTTAGTGTAACAATTAAGTATTGGATAATAAGAATGTATTTTCTTAGAAAAATATTTTTTAATTTTTAAAAAAGACAATCTGTTTCTAAAACTAGAATGTTGATACTTTGATAATTTTATGTGACATACAATCATTTGATAATAATAATGTGTAAAAAAATAAATTTTTATTTTGTTTATAGGTAAAAGAGAGATGGATTTTTTTTTTCTAAACAAGGACATTATAATAATTAAATATTATATATGTGAAAATTTTGAAAAAAATATAAAAACTATAAGAATATTTTTATATTAAGTAAGAATTGCATGAATATTTATTTTATTAATAATAATATTATTTCTATTTTTTTTAATATTGAACCATTTAATAATATTGATTATTTCTATTTTATTAATAATGATATTAAATCATTTAATTACTAATTGTTCTTATTATAGATAAATTTTGAATGATTAACTTAATTTATTATTAATTTTATTGAAAGATCATATGAGATAAAAAAAAAATTTCTTAGTATTAGTCTAACACTACTTTAGAGGATGGTGATAATAGCTGGGATTACAAGTATTTAAGAAGACATTGGTAAGTTATAATCTACTTGCATCTTTTTATAATTTAAATTTAAAAATTTATTAATAATTATATTTTAATTACACTTAAAATCTCTAATCACATATATTTCTTAGACTATAATCACTAATAATTTCACTTTAAATAATTTAAATTAAATATACATTTAATTAAACAAATACTATGCGTTATCATAAATCATAAATAACATTTAGTCAAGAAAGAAACTCATGAAACATAAACTATCAAACATCATACATCATAAATAACATTTAGTCATGAAACTTATGAAATGAAAACTATCAGTTATCATAAGTTATAAATAACAGTTAGTTTAATAAATACCTCTAAACTAGTCAAGTTCTCATGCTATATAAAAAGAGGTTACAAAGAGAAAGATAACAATTTCATCACTCTCAATTAGTTGCTAAAGCAATAACAATTTCATTACTTTGAATTAGCATATTTGCAAGCTTCAACAATGGAGAGGAAAACAGTCGGATTTATGTTATGTGTCCTCCTTGTCTTAGCAGCTGGTAAGATACATATACATTTACAATACGATATAATAGCGTGACAAATAGTAATATTGTGGTAATGAAATGATGTGAAATGAATGAATAAATCAGATGTGGGTGTGCAAAGAGCAAAGGCAGATTGTTATAAACCAAGCGCTGGCTTCAAGGGAGCATGCTTTGAGAGCGACAGGTGCAATGAGCAGTGTACAAGCGAAGGTCATCCTGGTGGCGAATGCCAAGGCTTCATCCCTCGTCGCTGCATGTGCATATGTGATTGAGTAAATTGATTTTTACTCACTCTCCTTCATAAAGGTTTCAAATAAATTACTATCATTTGTTAACCTATTACACTAATGAAAAACATCTTTACTATTAATATTTCTCTCTCTTTATTTTCTTCTAGCAAAACTAATGAAAAAAATAATTAATATCATCTTTAACTTCGTAAACAAGAAATAAATAGAACAAATTCTTCATAATTTTTTGTAAAGTAACAAGAGAGATTATTTTTAATAAATTTAATTTTAATGAAATATATCCATTGTTTCAAGAAATGAACCCGAAATGTGTTTATAATTTATCTTCAAATGTTGTATTTCTACTTTCTATATGTTGCAATATAAGAGTTGTTCATAAAAAATTAAGAAAAATGAATAATTATTTTATTTTTAGTGTAAATTTTAATAAATTAATTTTTTTCTCTATGTAATGTTTAAATAATTTTTAAGTAGTGGAAATGAAAATAAGAGTGTAATTGTAAAAAAATGTCATCTTAAGATTTAAAAAAAAACTACGCACAAAATACAACTTTTTATTAAAAAACGAAAATTATGAATTTCTACAAAATATATATATATATATATATATATATTGTGTTCTAAACATAAATAAATGTATGAATAACTTTAAAAAAAATAAGTCATTAGTTATTTCTTTAACAAAAATTAAGACATATATTTCTGTACTATGTATGTTTGAAATTAAGTCAATAATACAATAATTAAATTAGTATATTAATTATACATATAATAATATCTTTCAATATTTAAATAATATAATGTAATATGTCTTACTTTAAAGAACATAAGAGAAAAACACAATATTCTAATAGCTGTAAATTAAGTATAGAGTAAGGTATAAATATCATAATAGTTTTAGTTTTGCATATGTCATCTTCTAATATTTTTTTTCTTGTTTGAAGTTCTCAGGATATACTTTTATCATTCAACCAGTTCATCCATGTAATAATGACGAATTATTTTTTAACAAATTGTAATATTCCATATTTTCATATAATAAAAACTTTATATATAGAAATTCTATAATAATTCTAAATATAAATCCTTTTACATTTATTAAAGTATTTTAAAATATATTTTTTTTACATTAAATTTAATAAAAATATCTTCATATAATAATAAAACAAAATAAAATAAACTAAAATTTCTCTATTAGTTTAATAAAGAGTTACACTGTTGGTTAAATCCGTTATTCATATGTAATACACCATTATAATGTCTTATTTATATATAACAGTAAAAGATATAAATTATTTATATTATTAATATCTTGTCTAAGGGTTCGTTTGGATTGGAGAGTAGATTTGAGAGAGTGAATTTGAGATGATTTGAGAAAAAAATGTTTGAAAAGTTTGGTTGTTTGGATTAAGAGATTTGAGTTGAAATTTTGTAAAAAAATTTGAGAGTGATGTGATAGAAATGATAGGTATTTTAATTTTTTTAATTAAAAAATTATAATATATTATTTTTATTATTATTTTATAAATTTATTATTAATATTTTTATTTTTTATTTTTATTAATATTTTTTTATTTTTTATAATTTTCTTAAATTTATTATTATTTTATTATTAATATTAAGATATTATGATTATATTATATAATATAATTAATTATATTTATTTTATTATAATATAAATATTAATAAGTTAATTATTATAAAAATGAGAAAGCTTATTCCCCTTCTCCTTCAAATCTCTTCTCTATTACGAGAGAAAAAACAGTAAAAACTGATTTTATATTTTTCACTTTTTATTATTATTTTATTCTTTAAATTTGATAACTCTTCTCATAAATCTTTACAAACATTAAATGCCCGTTCCTCGGTTCGCTGATGCAAAACGGACTCAATAGATAAATATAAGAGGATTTTTTTAAAATCATACGAGGATGTGATAAAAAAAAATAAAGAAATGCATTTTTGCATGCTGAATACCAGAATTCCTTTCAATAATTGAACCATTTTTCTTAGTACATAGTTGACATTTAGTAAAAAATGTGTTTAGAATTTGAAAGATGTGAAATGTAGGGATGGAACCAAATTCGTTGTACGAATTGGAAGTGTAGACAATACCAACATATACCAATGTCGCTAAGGGTAAAAGAAAGATAAAAAAATGTCCGTAACAGTAAAAGAAAGATAAAAAGGAGAAGTTAACTTTGAATAATAATATGTTTCGCTATTTTGCAAATGGAAAGGAAAGAAAATTTATTTTCTTTACATATAGGTACCATTTACTTAAGGGTCCTAATAGATACATTTAATATGAAATCTAGTCCTAATACTAGTTTTTGTAATGAGATTTCGTAATCTGTAAGATTATTTTCTTCATCTATGGTTTCTAGGATATTTTGATTTATTAATCCTTTTATTTTGCACTGACATTCTTTTTTACTGTTACAATTAAAATTGTTA
>Ga0209489_104246_pt1 | contig 26595 bp, 10 predicted proteins | sample SiratrowhiteBW_FD_187527 | JGI IMG/M metagenome (GOLD analysis project Ga0209489, IMG submission 187527) | Root nodule microbial communities of legume samples collected from California, USA - Siratro white BW (SPAdes) (version 2) | ecosystem: Host-associated > Plants > Roots > Nodule | place... | reverse complement strand
ACTGAAAGCCTGAGCCAGAGGCTTTGTCAAGGGAAAGACTGAGAAGGTCGCCGTTGTTCTGTATCTTGCCTCGCCCATCTCCCCATGTTACGTCAAAATCCTGATAGAAGTTGGAAGCAGAAGCTGCGATAGCACTGGCCAATACCAATGCATAAAGAACATTTATTGTTGAAGATGTGGAATGAAGAGATGCCATGGTTGATTTCAATGTCAGATTGAGGGATGGAATAATGGATGTCTGGGGTTGCATTTATAGAACTTTGTGACTTCAAAGATGTGGAAGAAACAGAGGAAGGTGCAATCATTAAAGTATTATTATAGTTGCCTATAAGATGTAAAACAAAACATTAAAATATGAGAAATTGGGTGTCATACTCGTTTTCTTTGAGAAAGTGGAGTTGTTTGTTTGGTTGCGTCGTAGGACGCGCTTTTGCTTTTTAAGGAGTCACCAAATTGCAAAGCTGGTAGGGAGTGGGCACGTGGGTCTCCAACTAATGTTCACAACACCGCCACCAAGCCCTTGGGTTATAAAGTAATTTTCTTATTCACTATCATCAATTGCTTCTTTATTTCAAGAACAGAAATAATCATTAAACTCTTGTTTGAAATATGACGAAAGTGTTTAAAATAATAATTAATTTATTTTATTTTAAATTCTAGATGTGGTAGTGATTCTCCTGCGTGTTAAAAGCTATTTACAGTTGGCAAATAAAAGTCATCAATAGTTTAAAAATAGATATTTTAGACGCTTACTGCTCACGGTTCAAACTCGTGTCAAAAACACATTAATATTGCCTGAAATGTAATGAAAATACGTTAATGATTTTGAAAAAATTATGATTTAATTTAAAAAATAAAAAAAAACTGGTCCCAAAATTCTTTCTTATGCCTTGATTTTATCTTTTGTTTTAAAATCAGAGAGAATGGAATTATAAATGGAAGTGAATAAAACAGGTCAAATCTCAATTATAATATTTTCATAAAATTGTTTCGTAGTTATTTTATATCTCAGTTAATGTATGTACATATTTATTAAGAAGAATGATAAATACCGGTTTTTATATTTATGAATAGAGAAGAGTCATTGTTATATTCTTTTCAAAAAGTTATAAATGTATAAACATTTCGAGAAAAGAAAAATAAGAAGAAAAGAATAAAATAAATCCTTTACTGATTATGAAGATCATGTAAGTAAAGTTAAGGATGTGAGTGAAAGTTAAAGATAACAATATGGAATTAATATAAGAGCTAAACATTAAAGCACATCTACTCGTATAAATTTATATTAATTTTTTAATATTTGATTATATAGCTTATGATTAGATATAACTACATATTTTTATTTATTATTTATATTATATATTCATAAATATAAATTTATATTTTATTTCACAAACTATTTTAATATAATTTTTTATATGTTTTCTTATTTATTTTTAGTAGAAAATTATTAAGATTTTCACTGTAATTATTATCCTTGCAGTAAAAATAAGGTTCTCTTGAGATTAAAAAATTAAAAAGTAAATAATATTTAATTTTTCTAATTTAACTTGCAAATCATTAGTATATGAGAGATAGGACAGACTTTTTAATCCACTATACAAATTAGTCTATTTTTACCCAATCAAATATGAGACTGGTCAAATAGAGATATTATGAACATGAGTAGTCAGGATAATTAATTATACGTTGTAAAATCAGGTTAATCCTCACTATTGAACATTTATAATAATTAATTATTTTAACATGATATTTATGAAGATTTAATATTTCTAAATATGATGATACACATGACAAGCTTTTTAGGCAAATATTTTAAAAAAAAACTTATTAATTAAGATAATCCTTCTATAACAAAACTTTTACAATGAATCAAAGAATTTAGAATCACGGAAATTACAACATAAAAGAATAGAAAAATGAAAAAGAGACTGTAGCATGGATAAATAGATAGGAAAATAAGAAAAAAAAAATTAGGCGACGTTGCATTCCGTAGGAAGACCTTGTGAAAATCTTTTTGTGTCAGTGCAGTAGTTGTAGATCATGTAATTCTTCTGTACCCACTTCAGCCTCTCCTGATTACTGGAGTCCAATTCTTCTGAGAGCCAAGCATTGGGAGAAGAGGCAGAGTTTGAGCAAGAAGAAGTTCCAGAGAACACAGTGCATGCATTGGCATTGAAGTTTCTGTATGAAGCTGTGAATGGAGCCTGGCTCCAATCGGTCTTAACAAGCCCTCCCCTTGTGGCCCAATCATCTGCATTCCAAAGGCTTGAGTATATTCTCATTGCTTGGTATTTCGGGAATGGAACACACTTTGACTCCATGTTCTTGAACTCCCTTATTGAAGTTCCATCCACCGAGAAGCTGAAATAGAACAAAATCAAGGAATAGACTCAATCACTAGTTGGAAACCGAAGCAAAAGCAGAAGAAAACATGATAGCATAATAGACATCTAGAAACTTACACAATACGTTGAGGATTCCAGAGGATAGAATAGGTGTGAAAATCTGCAGTTGGGTCAAACCAGAGGTAAAATTGTTGCTCCCTGTTACCCTTGCCTTGGATATACAAGTTGGTGTGGAGGATGTATGGGTCACCGCTCAAATTCCCCAAGAATTCAAAGTCAATTTCATCCCATGTTGCTCCTTTTGAAGATAGCTGAAATTAAGCACCACAAATATTTCTCATAAGTTAAAACTTATAAATAATATGAATGATTTAGATGCATATATAGGGAGGTAGGAAATGTATGATTAATTGAAGGCTTAAATAGTAGGCAGTGACAGTGCCAGCAGAGTTGCCAGGGACTAGTTTGAGTTGCATGTCAACTTTGCCATAAAGGTATTCGTTCTTGGACTGGAAGCCCGAGCCAGAGGCTTTGTCAAGAGACAAAGTGAGAAGTTCGCCATTGTTTAGTATCTTGCCCCGACCATCTCCCCAGGTTACATCAAAATCTTGATAGAAATTGGCTGCAGAAGCAATAACAAAATACCCAACAATGCATATTAGCAGTAGAAGTCTTGAAAAAGCCATGCAAAATTATTTCTGTATGAAACCGAATGAAATTGTTTTTGGTTATTTGTGAGAATGTTGGGTGATAGTGCAAAGAGTGGTATTTATAGGAGGAGCAATGCAAACGGAAAATGGGTAGGTTGTGAATTTTGAACTAGTTCTTCACAGCTGCTGAAAAATGAGAAAGGAGTAAAGGAGTAGCTGTTTGTTGTAAATGGACGTCACATTTTACGCGTTTCTGCATACAATGCATGTCAGGAGGCACTGTCATACTCAATATACATGGTATCTTATAATATTTTATTTTGTACTATTTTTTTTTTAAGAATAATATATTTTTACACTACTTTTCATCCGTTATTTCCATTTACACCAGTTTATCTTAATAAAATATTATATAATAATAAAATAATAATTTATTTCATTATTAAATAAATGTATTTTACTATATATAGTGTAAAAATATCATAACTTTTTTTAGTTAACTAATATCATTAAGTATAATTCTTTTTCTGAATCCCTAAACTAAGAGTAGTGAATTATAACTGTATAATCCAAAATAAATTTGCAATTGACTATGCATCTGAAACCGATTTACAGTTATATAATCATGGTATTATTTAATATCTGAGAAGTTATTCTTGACAATGACTTAACTCATAAAACTGAAAAGTAAAATAAAAAATAGCAGCTGAAACTAAAATAAATTTGGCATTGTTTTTTATTTTAATGGAAAACTTTGATACGGATTTGTATCTATCATATACACGTTTTGAAGCATATACAACTATTAATACAGTAGTTAAAAAATCATTAGCAGAAAAAATTAAGTGATGTATTTTATTAATAAAAATTAACGTATAATTATATCACCTTTCATCATTATTTTACCTTACACTCAATTAGAAAGAAAAATGGATCATTTGGTTTTTAAAAAGTTGTTTTCTGTTTTATTTTATTCTTTGTTGTATAAAAATTATATCAAAAGGTGAAAACAAGAAGTGGAGTTAATATAAAATAGAATATTTATTGGAATGAAATGATAGAGATGGTATGAAAGTGTTAGTTGAAGTAGACATAATAATAAAAAAAATGAGAACTGGTTAACAATCATGCACTAACAGAGCTGTTAAAATCAATCCAGAACTCCCGTCCGACTTAACAGTTTACCTAAAAATTTATACAGGGTTGGTTGAACTCATTTTTTTAGTCTAACCATGAGGTCACTTTAACTAAATTTAAATTAAAAATAAAGATAAAATTTATAATTTTAAATAACTTATACTATTAAATTTAAATTTTAGGTATAATAAATTGATATAAATAAATATATTATTATACAGGTAAGTATTTTTAAAAAGTTTACTTCAACTTTAATATTTTTAAAATATAATTATTTTTTATAAAATAAATTAGTCCATAAATTTATGAATCAATCTAGATAACATCAAATTTAAATTGCGGTCAAATAAATTAATTAAAAGTACTTGATTCAATTTAATTCATAATTTTATTTATGTCACTTCATCTATTTTAAGAATTTTTATGACCAATTTGTTGACCAAATCTATATTAACATACCCCAGTCCCAAATCACCAAACATAATTTTTATTTTGACAGCTATAGAGAATTGAAACAGCGGTACCGCAATCCCAAAACACTAGCATAATGTGCAGATAGATTGAAACCAGGTCGAGAAGATACATTGGTTTGAGAAGAAATGAATTAAATTATTTTAATTATATAGTTTATTATCAATTAATAATATATTTTATAATATATTTTTCAATTTCATAAATTATAATATAGTTTAATACAAATAATTCTAGGAACATTTTATTTTTTTATACTATTTAATTTATTATCAATTTAGTGAAATTTAAATAGTACGGATTTATTTCAATATAGGTATATTTTTAACAGTATTATAGGTAAGCAGAAGAATATTCTAGAAAAAGAGGAGGAAGCTAAACTCCAAATTAGTGTGGGGTTTGGGACATCATTATGAGAGCTGGATACAGATGGCGGGTAGAGGAAAGTGGAGATGATCTAGATATTTAGACACTGAAATTGGTATTCTACCAAGTCACGCCATAAACCCTGATAAAGACTCAGATTTAGCATTTGAAACTATCAATTCATGTCAAAATTATAATTCTTATCCAGGATTGACTTAAAGGTCTATTAAAGGCTTTATATTTTAAAAAAAACTTTATCATTAATATATTATATATTATATATTATATATTATATATTATATATTATAAATTAAAATATATTTACTTTTAAACTTAAATTTAAAAAAATTAATTAATTTAAAACATCATAACTGATTATTGAATTTTATTAATATTATAAATATTATTTAATTTATAATAATTTTAAAACTTATCCTATTAAATAATAAATTAATAATATTTTATATTTAAAAAAACATTGAATAGTTAAATAATGAATTTATCTATATAAGAGATTTTAGACCATTTCTAACTTTTAAAATCTTAAGATATTGTGTATGTAGATTTTTATTCTAAATATTACCCATCATCTATATTTAATGTATGACTCTTAATTTATCACTCTCATCGATTATATATGATTTTAATTTGATCAAATATATAAAAATATTTTTTAATAATTAAGAATGCTAAACAATAATTCTGAAAAAATCATTACCAAATCAAAATATTGATTTTTAGGGATTAACATGTCAAACAGAAGTTAGAAGAATAACATGGTGATACAATTTAGTTTTTTGAAGAAATTAATTAAATAAGTAATTTTTAAGAACTGATATTTTAACAGGAGATCACCTGAATTTTCGATGAAATTTTTTTGGCAAGTAAAATTAGTAAGTGACAAATTATTTTGTAGTATTTACCAACTAGTAAAAACACTTATAACTCTAGAAAAGAGAAATTAATTTTTTTTCTAAGAACTAATGATAAATAATGATTTTCATCATGAGGATAATATTGTTCTTAGGTGGACAAGCTTAGATATGGCATCAATACTAATTATGCAAATTTAGTGTTGTAGCACATTTAAAGTTTAAATTAAACTTGGGGAAAAAATATTATGCTATAACTTCATTGCTTGTTTAATTGATATTTAAAAAAAAATCACTCCATATATACAAATTATTAGACATTAAGAATGTTTGTGTTAGAATGTAATTTAAAGCAACTGATCTTAAGAAGTAAAGATCAGTGGAATATGTTTTATTTCTCTCAATAAAATCTTCTCTTAATAACATACTTAAATATCCTAATTATCTTCTATCTGATCTAGAGATATAAAAAAGAGTAGTTGCCCTTGTACAATTCTAATTTCACGAAACTAACAATTACGAAACTAATCATGTTATGAATGTGTCACCCATATTTGTTGGGGCTTGCTATTGAAGACGTAATAATCTCTTTTGTTTTTTAGGTTTTGTGTTCTCCTAATAATAAAAAAGAAAGTTTTAAAACGAAAATATGGGATTTTTTTTTGTAAATTAAGAGAGTGATATATAAGATTTATAAAATAAATATTCAATTTATCATTTTTGAAACTATTAAATAAAAATATTTATTAGTATAATAATAAAGTAGATGGAATAACCATTTTATTCTAGTGTGGATCTAATCCGGACAGTGGTCAAAAGAACATGAACTTGACCCAAATCAGAACCGTAAAGAAGACAAGGTTGACCCGCGAAAATCTGGACCATAACGGTCTCAAACTTCGGAAATATGTGGTGATTCACCTCTGCTTACAACTTTCAAGTATCAAATGATTTATGCCAAACACAGAAAAGTTGAAAAAGTGAAAATTAAGATCAACATTTGACGGAAATCACGTTGAATCGATGGTTTAAGATTTGGTAAAATTTTGTTCAGAAACTATTCAGAATCTTTCCTGGTGATAACCCTCTGGCAGTTAGAGAAGGTGTTTTAGTTGAACAACGACTTTGATGTGTAATTTTGCAGGTACCATACTCTTTAGATTGTAGAGAGGACATGTCAACACTCACAACACAACACCCTCTAACCATTTTCCCGCTCATTCAGGTTGTTTTTCCATGTTGAATTATTGCATGTTTCGGTCTCGTTCTCTCCAGGTTTGCCAATTTATCTTCGATTGCGTTAATTGTCAGAGGTGCAAACAGATGCATGCGTCTGCGTCTTGCTTACTGAATCAATATTATGATCACCTTAGTTTTCCAATGGTTCGTGCAAAATCAAATAAATTTTCACTACAAGAGCAACTGGATTATAATAATTTATAGTTCGATGAAAGTATAAAAGGTATTAGTATTCAGTCCTTGTTTGACAAATAAGATTTTCATAAATTTTATTTTGTAGCATTCATATATAAATAAGAGAAATCGGACTCAATTTCTCTATATATACACATATTTTGTAGCATAAAGAGGGTCAGAAAGTCAGAAGTTGCTAGAACGATAGAAACCGACGGTACATCTTCTAGAATTTACATGCATGTCAGAGAATGAAATGAAACCAACCCCTCCCGCCGCTGACAAGGCAAGCCATAAAGGTTACGTGGAAAGTACCAGAAACTACATTATAAAATTCTCAAGTTGTAGCACTTCGGATAATACTGAATCCTTAGAATAAATAATACCATTGCAAGACATGAACTCAGGTTTGGTTTGGTGGAAGAAACCTAGGAAGGTATAGCTACTGCGCCGAATGTGTAAAATATAAGAAGCCCCACGTAATGGACCACTACAAACTATGATCATTGTGCTAATGAATCATACTGCTGTACAGCTGTTGAATTCCCACATCATCCCACCAACCAACTTTCATTATTGAAACACATCACCAAGCTTCCAGAATCCCCAGAGACCACTATAAATTGGAGGAGGGAACGGATTTGCCTTCTCATCAGTTGTGCACCGAATGTCAACTTTGTCTTACATACTATTACATTAATCACAAACTCTCCAATGGTTGTTTTCTCTTATGTTAAGGTAATGGTTGGGCTTGTCCTAACCTTCCTAATCTCTGTGCCTTCATTGGTTGCCTATGCTGGCAACTTGTACCAAGATGTTGATATCACTTGGGGAGATGGCAGAGGTAAGATTCTGAACAATGGTCAGCTTCTTACTCTGTCCCTTGACAGTGCCTCTGGCTCTGGCTTTCAGTCCAAGAACCAGTATCTCTATGGGAAGATTGACATGCAAATCAAACTTGTCCCTGGAAATTCCGCTGGCACAGTCACCGCTTATTACGTGAGTTCCATTAATCAACCTTATTTATCCAATTCAATAACTTTCAAAACACAGCCAGTAACTTGCTTAATACACCACACGCCTACACATATATTCCTATTGCATGTTCATGTAGCTAATTCTAACTGTTTCTAATGTATATAATTTCTGCATGATGCAGTTGCGTTCAGAAGGGTCATCTTGGGATGAGATAGACTTTGAGTTCTTGGGAAATCTGAGCGGCGATCCTTACATAGTTCATACTAATGTGTACACACAAGGCAAGGGTAACAGAGAGCAGCAATTCTATCTCTGGTTTGACCCAACTGCAGATTTTCACACCTATTCCTTTCTCTGGAATCCTGCACATGTTGTGTAAGTTCATAAAATCCTAAACATGCATACTACTATATGATCTTGCATGGAAATTGGAATATTCAATATTCAAGTCAATTCATGGATTATTTTACTTTTCAGATTCTACGTTGATGGTAGACCAATTAGGGAGTTCAAGAACTTGGAGGGTGCGGGTGTTGAATACCCAAAGAAGCAACCTATGAGGTTATATTCAAGTCTATGGAGCGCTGATGATTGGGCAACAAGAGGAGGGCTTGTGAAGACAGATTGGAGCCAAGCCCCATTCACTGCATCATTCAGGAACTTGAGAGTGAATGGATGCGTTTGGTCCAATGGAGCTTCTTTATGCAACTCCAGCTCTTCTGATAAAACTTGGCTATCTCAACAGCTTGATGCCACAAACCAAAAGATGCTAAAATGGGTGCAGAAGAACTACATGATTTACAATTACTGCACAGACATGAAACGATTCCCTCAGGGTCTTCCTCTGGAATGCACACTTCGCACCAAGTGATCATAACAATACAATCACTGCTCTTGTATATGTGTGTGCATTCTTTCTTCCCACTATTCCACATAGCTTGTGTTTTTCATTCTTGCTGCAATTAATTTTAACTCAAGAGGGCGTGTTATGTAATCATTTGTATTAAAATAGAAAAAATAAAGTGGGTATTTATTTTGAGCAATAAAAGCATTTTAGGGATGTTGAAGCAGCAAACATGGACACATCTTTTTGTTGGAGTTTTAAACTGTGGTTGGCTGCATCACAAGGACTAACCTTTCTGCTGGATCAAAACTCCTACCACCTGAACCAACACTCGTCTCACTTTTAGTGTTAGTGTTAGTGAATCATGAGGCATGGATTATAAAAACTTGTGCTCAATTTTTTTTCTAAACGAGTTATCAGTTTAGTTAGATCCGGAAAATTCTTTAGTAAGTAAAGAAAATGTTATCAACGTTATTAATTAATTCTTTTATGTTTATTGGATTTATTTGACAATGGAGGTGTTAGGTTATTCAAATCTTTAAAAATAAATAACTGAGAAATTTATAAGATACACCTGCTTCACGTCAAATTTAGGAAACACTTATTAAAATTATATATAAGATTGAATAAAAGATCAAGATATCATAATTAGTTAATGCGACTCAAAATCATGTTTTGAATCTATAAAAAAGTAATAAAGAGCTTATTTTATCTTTCAACAAAATTAGAGAGTCATATTATTTAAAGTTTTAAACAAATTAAACTAATCTACGATCTAAAAGAAGTTGTATTTTTGACCCATTGATTATTTTAAAAATTATACTTTGGTTAATATTTTCTTATAAATAGAAATCTCAACTATTTCTTTATTTGGCTTACTATTTACCCCTTAAATCAAATTAATTAAGTTGTGTTTCTGCTGTCTTCTAATTATATATATATAAACTATTTACTATTTTACTCTAGTCTAGTTTTGTTATTGAAAGTTAATGTTAGATATTCAAGTTTTGTTCAAGTTTTGTTCAAGTTTTGTTCTTGACAGATATTTAAGTGTAAGTCCAAGTTCCACGTCTTTAAGGTTTTAAGTTAAAGGTTCTTGACAGATATTTAAGTGTAAGTCCAAATTCCACACGTCTTTAAGGTTTTAAGTTAAATGTGGTGTTTGACTCTGTATCAAAAGTCTTCCGGGCAAGTGTGTCCCGTATAAGTGTGTGAACTGCGGTACAAGTGAGGGGTCATGAGTAACGTACTCGGGTTGAGAGAGGTCATGAGTAATATACTCGGGTTGCGGGTTGAGAGGGGTCATGAGTAATATACTCGGGTTGTGTTTGACTCTGTATCGAAAGTCTTCCGGGCAAGCGTGTCCCGTATAAGTGTGTGAACAGCGGTACAAGTGAGGGGTTGTACTCGGGTTGAGAGGGGTCATGAGTAATGTACTCGGGTTGAGAGGGGTCATGAGTAATGTACTCGGGTTGAGAATGCTTCCGCTCAAGGGGGAGTGTATCAATGTGGAGAAGGAACTCACACTTGAGAGGGAGATTGTTAGGTATTCAAGTCTAAGTCTAAATCCCACATTGGGTACGAATGAGAAAATTGAGCTATATATAAGAAAGAAGACCCACAAACCTAATGCCTTAAGGTTTTGGGTTGGAGGTGGTGTCATTCCCTTATATGGGTTGACTATTGTCTCATTTTTGTGACATCTTCCCGGTTGAAAATGTCTCTCTCGTAACTAACTTTTGAAAATGTCTCTCTCATAACTAAGTATTGGAAAAATCAATAAAAAAATAGATAATAAAATATAAATCAAACTCATTAAAAATTTTGATATCATTTTCAATTTAAAACTTTAAATAAATTTTGATATCATCTTCAATTTAAAACTTTAAATAATAAGATTTGTGTATTTTACTTTTTATATATTACTTATTTCAAATCTATAAATGTGAGAGACTTAAACTCAAGTTTAAGTAATTTGATTTTAGTGTTTATAATTAATATCTTTAAAACTAAACCAAATATTGAACAGATACCGATTTAAGGTTTAATGATTATACTAAAATCGAACCGCTATTAATTAATACAATTATTTTAATAATTAAAATATAGAAGATATTTTTTAAAAATTATATCATAATCTTATGATGCTCAAAAATTAAAATTTATAGATTCTTAACATTTATATATATATATATATATATATATATATATATATATATATATATATATAATATTTTAAATGTATTAATATTTCAATTTGACTTTTTTAAGAAGAAAATAAAACTAAAATTTATTCATCCATTCGTTGACACTAGTTTGAAACTTTATCAGATTTTAATCGTAATTGAACGGAATTGAATACTGACTTCTTTTATTGAACTGATCAAATTAGTCTTTTGATCCAATTCTAATAACCATGTTCTAACAAATGACATTTGATGTTGGTTATGGTAGCTAATAAAGTTTCAAAAGTTAACCATGTTCTAACTAATGATTTGATGTTAATTACAACAGCTAGTAAAGTTTAAAATTTTATCCTTAAAATATTGGTACTTATAGGGTAATATCATGTTATAGTTTCATTAAATTCTTGTTGATTACCGGAATGAATTTGAAATAAGAAACTTAATTTTAAAAATTGATCCAGGAGATTTAAATAAGAAAATTAAATAAATTAAAGAGATCAGAGTCACATATATAAGATAAAATTCAAAGATGAAAAATTGAATTAATTCAACAACAATATGGCATTTTCATGTACGTGCATACACTACACTAATTATTATATACACTTATCTTAACAAACTATTTAACACAGAACTATTAAATAAATAACTATATGTATTTTTTGCATTTAAATAACTTAAATCATTAAGCCACTGATTCCAATTTTAAATAAAGTGGAATGTATTTAGAATCAAGTTTAGAATTTTTCGTTATTTAAACAATCTCATTATAATTTACTCTTTCAGATAACTCATTACATTAACTTACATTAAATACACTTTATAAAAAACTTATGTTAAAAGACGAAATTATTTTACATTAAAATATCTGGAGATGATTTACCTAACATAACTGACTAATAAAATTTAAATAAACTAATAGATATCGCAACAACTGATTGCGAGAATTTCGTACTTGTAATTGGACCAGTTTATATTCAGGAGAGTTAACGGGTATTGGGCCTGGGTGTACGTGCACGACAACAAGCAGGCAATTGTTCCTGCACCCGATCAAATTTTTAAAATTCCAGTTCTGCCCTCGACTGGAATTGGGAGGTGTAGGTGTGTTCAGAATGGACTTTTCGAAAGTGAAAAAATACATTTTTAGAAAGATTTTTCCGAAGTCAATGGGAATAGAAATTTCAATCTGAAAAGGGTGTTTCCGAAATCTGAAAATGCATTTCGAAAAGGACTGTAAAAAAATCAAACCTCTTTTATATATATTTTGAATAAAGTGATAGGGTGCAGGAAGTAAACGATGGAGTGCATGAAGCAACGATCCAACAAGCAATGGTAAAACAATCTACAAACTCCAACAAAGGTGAACCAGTTATAAAGTGGCAAATGGGTTAAGATCAGAGAGTATGTGGAATCAACTTTTATTAGGTGTAAGTATTGATGATAGATCCAATCAAAATTCTACACTCTGTACGTTTCCCTTGTTCGGAAGATGTAAAGATCTTTACAGCAATAATTGTATCATAAGTGTAATTTGTTGTTTTCCGGACCAAGAAATAGTGTTTGAGTGTAAATTTGTAAAGAAATCGTAGTGAATAGAAACTGGATAAGTTGAGATGGCAGTTTGATTTTCTTCCCCTTGATTGCATGAAATTCAACAACTCCATTTGCTTTCTATAAACGTTTAAGTCCTCAACTAGTTTAGTTAACCAACTTTAAAGCACCATATAACTTTAATTTAAAGAACCATATAACAAATTATCACTTCTTGAACATTTTTCATAATAGCTTTTTATGAATTGCATAGTTCATTTTCTGAATTTGGTTTGTTGAGTTGCGGAATGTCCTGAATAGGTTTTATTGAATAGCGGATTCAGTAAAAATTCATTGGTAGCGGATTCAGTGAAAATTCATTTGTATCATCAACTGAAAAATTGTCCTATCAATGTTGGTTAGGAAAACCTTAATTAAGCTACATCATATTCCATGTTGGTTACTAGTACTAATTTAAAAAATTGTATTTGACATCTATTGAAAAACATCATTCATGTTAAAAAAAATAAAATCTCTGACCAATGTCAGCGAAAAATAATATTGACATGTATTAACAAAAAACAATTTAACTATAATAACTGTCAAATAATCGCGATGAACTTTAACAAGAAAGAAACATCCATCAATGGTCAGATTTTGAGTAACTCCTTGATTCGATCCATATTAAAAAATAAGAAGTGACAAATCAATCCAATCTCAATTTAAAATATTTACCACAATAAAATGTTAATATATAAAATAAAAAAATTGATGTAATTTTATAGTTTAAATTCAAAAAATTATCATGGAAAATAACTACTATTCAAAATAAAAATCTTAACAATAACGAGAGTTAGTTTAAATTATACTGACATACTTAATTCACCGATACACTAGTTTTTTTGAAATTTTAGACAAACATCCCTTAAAAATATTATATTATTCCTTTTTTACATCACATATACAACTTCTTAATGAAATTATTTAAAGATTAAAAAGAAATCGTCTAAGTATAATTTGAGAAAATCTAGGGGATGTTAGAGTGTAATAAACGACAAATAACACAAGTACATAAAGAATATCCAAATTAAGAATTGATTTTTTTTTTAATTAGGTTGTCAACTTTATCCAATTTACCCACTGGCTCCAAAAATCGAACCAGTTAAACCAAATTCGAATTTTACAACTATTTTTTGTGTATATATATGAGTTAGTATTCATTCACACCGAGAGTGTTAAAAGTTAATCAAATTACAACTTTAATAACTGTTTTTATAAAATGCAAATTTAATCTATTCATACGTTGTAAGTTCGTACTTTTATTAATTAAATATGTATATAAAATTTCATAAACATTCAAAATTATTTAGTTGGTATATAAATTAATTTTAATATATAATATGATATATAAATTATTGAAAAATTTTATCTCTCGCTGATTGTACTGAGACTCCTAAACTCGAGCGTGAAACTTATGTAAAAGTGGTCCGACAACAACCTTGTTAGGATAGATTCTAATATCATATCAGAAATCGACTCTAAGCCCAACTCAACCTTACAAAACTGGTTTATAAGGTGAAGTTTTCACTTACTTATAAACTATTGAAAGACTTCATTTCTATTTGATGTGGAATTTCAAACATAAATATATAAATATTCACTATTTGGTAACATTTATAAATTTTAAAAACTAAAAAATTAGATTGTTAGATTAATTAAATTTACATTTTATAAATATATTGAACTTTTGAAACTTTGATTTAACTCTTTTAAATAATCAAACCAATCTCAAAGTTTGATTTTATTCATTAAACTAAATAAACATGCTTAAAAAAATAATTAATAAAATCCAAAAATTCAATAATAATTAGCCTTCTTTACATTAATTTTTGCACGAATATGGTAGAATTTTTATTCAAAACTACTAAAATAAGTACTTTTGTAAATATTACGAATTTGGATAAACGGGATTAGGATAATGACTACCCAAACAATTATGGCTTCCCTTTGATTTTTGCCGAAATATGGTAGAATTCTTATTCAAAATTACCAAAATAAGTATTTTTTAAAAATATTCTGAATTTGAATAAATTTTCATTAGGATAATAGCTTTATTATAGAAACGTAAGTCACTATGACTTTGTGTTTTCTTAATAAAGTGACACCTTGAGTTTTTCTTTTTAAGTTGTTACTTAAATGATAATTTATATATATATATATATATATATATATATATATATATATTAATTGTAAAAGTGCAATTGATATTTGGAAACATAAAATAATATGTAAAATAAATATAAATATATAAATTAAGATTATTGATGTAATTTATTATTTTTTATGATTTATATTTTTTTGCTATAATAGTTTCATTTTGAAAAGTAATGTTTTGATATTTAAATTTTTTAAAGATATAATTAGTTGTTTTTAAGATGATCAATTTAGAATAATGTTTTCAATTTAGATTTAGGTTAAATATGTGATCAAGGTGAATTTTTGTTAAAAAGATAAATATAATTGAAATAAATTCGTCGTAAATATTTTATATTAAATATTATTGAATATACGTAAATAATATTTTGTCCAAAGCAATAGACTCAATTTTTTTATGGGAGTTTATCGTACGTATCAATCTTCTAAATGTCGTGTAGTTTTCCTCCAACACGTAAAAAACCTATAAAAGTAAATTACACTTTAAGTGACAGCTTTTGAAAAACAAAAATAAATGGAAGTTGTTGTAATATTAATCAGCTCATTGAATGACATGTTCTTCGTGAGAAATCGTGGGTTTCATGAAAATCCATAATTTATATTTTTTAAAAGAACACTCACTTTACACGTGTCCCACGCCCAAGTGGCAACCTTAGGCCACTTTCATTTCCGTTTCCCATATATTCCTCACGTCCACGCACCATATTAAGTACGCTATGCATATCATAGATTTTAATGAGACAAAAAAATGTCTATATTTATGAAGTCAGTGAAAATTAGTTGGATCACTGTGTGGTAACAAGTAAACCACGCTAGCCAGGTAGTTTGGGCCTACAATTTAATGAAATAAATACCAGATTTTTTTCTTTCGTCCCGTTATGATCCACCGTGTGCACGTTCAAAACTAGTTTATGAAAAATTAAACATTACTTTCCAGTTACTATCTTTCTAAAAAATGGTTAAAATTAATCTCAACCCACTTTACGTTTTGGTAGCACAAAAACTTCAATTTTCGAGTCTCTATGGGCACACAGAAAACCTTAAAACCATGCATGTGGTTTTAAAAACCACTTATTTGGGTCATAATAAGTGCACAGAAAGATAGCGATCCAACAACTAATCTAGTTGGGATAAGATGGATCATAATAAAGTTAGGTACTTGTTGATACACACCACACTCGTGTATAGTTGTGAGCCAGAATTGTGAGGTCAACGATTTTGGAAATCGTAATAATAAGGCAATAGGGATATATCAGCGACAATTCAATAAATAAGGTAAAATTAAGAGGACGGGACAGAATCGATTCATCTGCTCCAAAAAATGAAGTTGGGAATGGCGAGAGGAGAATTCTGTCTAAGGTTCTCAGCAATATTGTTTTTGGTATTAAGCGCATGCTTGGTTGCTTTTGATACTCAAACCGAGGTTGTGTTCTTGAGTATTACGAAGAAGGCTACCTACAATGACTTGGACGTTCTCAAGTAAGAGCCTCCTCTTCCTTTATGTGTATTCTCCAATTGCTGTGCCTTAATATTCTCGAAATCAGAGCCAGGAATTTTATGTTTCTTTAGGATCTTGGTCTATGTTACATCTGCGGCTGCAGGTTACAACCTGCTTCAGTTATGCAAACACTCACCTTGCTCTAGAGGAAACTTCAAAGGGTCATATATGTGCATGGCTTGGATTTCTTTATTCTTGGATCAGGTAAATTAACTATCTTTTCTTAGTTGTCTGTGTTTTGTATTTTAAGGCTAAAGCTGATTTGGAATCTTCAAATTGTTCAGAGTTCAACAGAAGTTCAGTTTACTATTTTTATTTATTTTTTCCAATTGGGTAGCTAGCTCAAGTTCTCTACCAAAATAGATAAAAAACAAATTGGATTCACTTGGGTGATGATGATGGGGTTGTCTCTTTCCCAATTAGATGTGGGGTAATGTTTATTCAAGGAAAAGTCTTAGCATAGCTACATGGTAAAAGTCATCAGTAGCTGGTGTAAGGTGGTGTAATGTTTGTCCAATGATACCATCAGAATTTAACCATGTCCAAAAGAGAAATATTAAATGTGCGAAATTGAATCTTTGGTCATTTGACAGATGAGTTTGTGTTAAAATTTGTGAACAGATTGCTGTGTACATTACATTTAGTACAAACACTGCAGCAGCTGGAGCATCGCTGATAGCAGTGAAGGGGTCAGAAGCCTTTCAGTGGGTAAAGGTATGTGACAAATTCAAGAGATTCTGCGTCCAAATAGGAGGAGCGTTTTTGTGTGGCTATGTAGCGTCCATCTTAATGGCTCTAGTATCAACTATCTCAGCCTACAAAGTGTTCAGGATGTACTCCCCAAAGGGGTTCCTCCGTTTGAAGAGAACGTGATCGTTATTATTATCTTTCAAGGGCTACTTTGTGTTCTGCAAACTTTTTTTATTCATTGTATTCTGGAAGCTTTCAAGTATGATGCAAAATATATATGATGAAACTAGTGAAGAAAAGCTTGTAAAATTTGTTGTCAAATGGTTTTAGGTTGGTATATTTTCCTTCTCTTTTGCTTGAGTTTTCCCTGCCTGTATGATGTTCTTGCTCTCTTTTTCCAGTTAAAGAAATGTGAAAAAAATAAATAATAACACTGAAGAAAAATAGAAAGAAAAAAAAAGTATCATTTTCATGAATAAAAAGATAGAAAACGCAGTGAACATAACTTTTTAGAGGTCTGTTTTCTTTTTATTTTTTTTAATACATTTTTCATTTTCTATTATATTATTTTTGTTTCGTCCTATGATTCGTGCTCTTAGGTCTCGTTCGATAAATTTAACAGCAAATTGTAGAGATGAAAGTAAAAATTAAATTACAAGGAATTAAATTAAATAATTAAAAAATTAAGAGAACCCAAAAAGAAAAAAAAAATCCTATATTATTGAAACAAAATAATTATTTAGGCTAAACTTTTAAATATTGCAAATCTATATTTGGGAAGAAAAAAGATTAAATATGCCACGAACACATTGATAACCAGAAATCTAATTTGTAAAAATTGAAAACATACAACTTCTATGCAGTACGTAATGACATGTATTCATCTAGCAAGTTAAGAAATAAAGATAAAAGCTAACAAATTAGAAGTACAAAAATTCAAACATAAAGCAAGACAGGCTACCTAAACCAATACAAATGGTAATTCATGAGCACGAAGTAAAAAAAAAAAAAAAAAAAAAAAAAAAAAAAAAAAAAATAAAAAAAAAAAAAAAAAAAAAAAAAAAAAAAAAAAAACAGAAGAATGTCTAACATAGTATCAAATAATACAAATACTAATACTAATATGCATAATATAAATTAAGAAAAAAAATCATTTATTTTTCTATCATTTGTTCCGCTAATAAGAATGATTTTGTACGTCATTTGTCATTTCTATGGTTTATATATATATATATATTTATCACTTACGTCTTATCATTTTAGGTTTGTTTTTTCTGCTTAATATTTTTTATATCTGCTTTATAAATTGAAGACCATTGAATCATTGCATAACTTTTTTAATATTTATATTTGTTTAAAATTTATTTTTTATTGCTTACCCATGCATTCAATTTGAGTAAATTTGTTTGTTCTTCATCGATTCAATTAAAATGTTCGATGTTTATTTTTATAAAATTTAACTTAAATAAATATTTACTCATCATAATATATAATTATTTTTTATTTAGTTCCTCTTATTACTATTATTATTACTATTATTATTATTATATATATATATATATATATTAAATTCAAGGTTTACCATTAAATAAAAAATGTTACAAATTTAAATATAAGTTAAAAGTTTTGAGAATTAAAAAGGATGTTAAATCTTTTATATAAATTGACTCATGAATTATTAACATCAATGTCTTACCGTTAAAAAAATAATTTAAAGATCATAATAATTTGTCACTCCTTTTTTCTTATTATATATAAAGCTCAGAGAACATAAATAATAGGACAAACAGACACACAGTTAAATTAGATACTTGAGGGATCTTGAAGGATAGAAAATTTCCTCTATTTATTCAAGAAGACAAAATAATAAATAGAAAAAAGTGTGAACAAAGATGTTTTTCACATTCAGAATTTATATTTTCATTTTTTTTTGTGGTCAACATATGATTTTGATATTAACGAAATTTATGTATGGTCCGTGGAATCTTTTAATACTTTGTGGCAACACTTGGCTAGCATGTTATTCGTACACTGCGAGAACAGTGAGATAGTTTGGCCACCATTTTTATTGCCCTACGAAGAGAGGTTCGTGTCACGTCTCATTGTCATATTCATGGTCGACGAAACTAAGTGGTTACTCTCACATTTAATAATAAGAACTTAAATATATATTTTTAATAATCTTTATGTGACAGAGGAAGAAGACAACTCATATTAAAATTGAGATCACCTCCAACGGCCCAAGTTTCCAACAGTCTTCTTAATCATTTATATGTCCACATCAAGCTTGTTTTCGTTGCCCCTCCGAATAGTGCACACATTTAATGTTTAGTCTTGTTTTTTTTATAAAGAGAAAACTGAATAAAAATTAAGAATCTCAAGTCTTTTTTTATAATTAGACATTAGGAATCTCATATTGGAAAAAACAATTTGAAGTCTTCAAATTAAGGCTGTTTTATTTCCGTTTTAGTATATTATTTTTATTCTTGTATCAAATTTTAAACCCTTTTAAAGAATGGAAGAAAATTTTATTTTAATATTTGATACTATAACTGTTAGCTGTCTCTTTTTTACTATGATCATACTAGGATTAAAAATATATTATCCAATTATTTAATATTGCAAAGAGCCCAAGAAAAGAATGCCCAAACTTAGACGGCAATGCATTCCTCACCGCATAAATTTAAACTACACCCTCATATTACATGTGAAAATATCGAATTACCCTTCCTTACATTTATATTGAACCTACATTTTTTTTTCTCCCTCACATCTTATTCTTTTATCTCCGCTACACCCTCGTTGCTTTGCATCCCTTCCATTGTTCTTCTTTCATTCGTGTGTTGGAACTGTAGTAGCCACCATCGTCGACAATTGTGTTGCATATGTTGAAGAAGTAAATGTTTATTATTATTGTTAGCAAAGGTTTCATGAAACATCACTGCAAGTGGAAGCCATATAGATATTGTTCACATTGATTCATAAAAAGACACAGAGCAAGTTGTCATTGATATTAACGTGTTATCACTAACCGTTACATAAAGAGTAAGTAGGATTTATTAGAGAGCCTGTTGATATCACATTTTTATTGAGTTACGCTAATCATATCATTTATAGACTGTGAGAGGGTGACGATCAAGGAAAATTGAAGTTGCTTTCCTCACATATCAAGCTCAGTAAGTTTGGGATCCTTCATCCCTAAATTGAGATTGGGGAGCTTAATATTAGGTTGTTGTTACAGTGCAACATTAGTTATGAAACTTTTGATAAAGATTTGATATCAGTTTTTGTTGAGAGGTGACACTCCAACACCAACAATTTCTACTTCTTTATTGGTAAGATGACTATCATCCTGAATGACGTGTAATATTATTGCACTTTCCCATTGAGAGATAATTTTGTTTGTATGTGATGTTGGATTTCACATTAACATCAACATTGTTGGTTAAGCTATTTGGGATGGAGTTGGTGATGTCACGACCAAGTTGAGACAATGTAATGATACTCTCTGACCTAGTTGTGTGAGATGTACGAAGAACACATTATCCACCACAAATGAGAGTTCAGAACTCATGCTTATTTATTACATCTAATTGGATATACATTTTTTTTAACATGTTATGCATATGTAATAAATTTGTACGAGCAGCTTATGCATTTACCTACATATATGATGAGTTAAAAGATGTATGCTCTGCACAGACAAAATAGTCATAATGTTATATTACACTGTTATAATTAAATAATATACGTAATTTAAACAATTTAAATTTATTTCCAATAAAATATACGAATAATTTTGAGTTCGTAATGATTCAGAAAATGATATATAAACATTTTCTAGAAATGAAAATAAAGAGATATCAATCCTGTACAAATCAGAAGTTCCACCCTCACATATCTCGTGTAGTCGCCAAACATTATATATGTATAGTTAACACAAATTGATAAAATTGGATTTTCAAATTATGTGGAGGTGCATAATCTCACTCACAACTTAGTCCAACACCTTTGGGGAAACATCTAAAACTATATTTAGCTGGGGCCTAATGTTCCTTTTGCAAAGTTTATGAAATATTTTTGAATATTTCTTTATACACCCAAGAAAATTTCACTCTGAATCCCATTTTATATTTCGGAATACTCTTTCTAAAATGTAAAAATGGGATGCATGATGAGTTTTTTCAGTGCATAAAATATACACAATTTCTTTTCGTAAATGATTTAGGTGACTTTGTAAAAAAAAAAAAAAAAAAAAAAAAAAAACTAGCTCTGTAGCATATAAATCTGACTGGAGTATTTAGGTTTTACTTCATGGATGCAATTATTGGGCTATAGTGTAACATCTATCCTTCTCTTTTATAGTTGTGGACAAATTCTTCCTACACCCTAATACACGCTTCCTGCACCCTAATACAGATTTTTAATTTCATAAATATCCCATATATAGAAAGCACACCTATCCGGTTCACAATGCTAAAAGAAGAGATAACCAGATGGCATCCCATCCGGGTGTCATTTTTAAAAAAATTGACAACTGGATGAGTATGTCATCCGGTTGTCATTTCAGAATAAAATGAGAACCGGATGGCACCTCATCCGGGTTTCATTTTAACTTTATCCGTTTGTTTCCATTCTTCTAAATCTTTGATTAATCCTTCAAACAAGTAATAAGTAAGTAATTTTTGGTGTTTATTAGCAATTAGTAAGTGATATTATTGATTAGAGTAGTTGATTTGGAGTTTGGGACGTTGTCGATGACGAACAGAAGAATTTTTCGATTTGACGTATGAGAACCGGATGGGTTCCATCCGGTTGTCATTTTGATTTGAAAATGAGAACCGGATGGCACTCCCATCCTGTTGTCATTTCAAAATCAAAATGACAATCGGATGAGTATGCCATCCGGTTGTCATTTACAAATAAAATGACATTTTTTTTAAATGACAACCGGATGGGATTGCCATCCGGTTGTCATTTTATTTTGAAATGACAACCGGATAAAGGTGTCATCTGGTTGTCATTTTATTTTGAAATGACAATCGGATGGGGTGTCATCCGATTCTCATTTTATTTTAAAATGACAACCGAATGACATACTCATCCAATTATATTTTTTTTGAAATATGAACCGGATGGGGGTGTCATCCAGTTCTATTTTTTTGTCCATGTGAACTCGACAGTGAGAGTTGTAGAATTAAAATTTTGTATTGGGGTGCTGGAAGAGTGTATTAGGATACAGGAAGAATTTGTCATAGTTGTGTGGGTCGCAATTTATAACTTTATGGGCTTTTCATTGCTGTTTGTGGAGTTTTTGTTCACGACGGCTTCTCCCAGCACCTCCATACTTTTTATTATTTTTTATTTCAAAATAAATATTCCCTAATAAAAACGCAAAAAAATGACACGAATTGCCTTCCCCCTTTATTGGACGTACACAGAGAGCAACAAAGTGACACAGAAATTCATATATTATGACATAAATAAACTTAAGGTATTTTTTTATATGTTTCTTAAAAAATACTTGTAAGAGAACGCAGTAAAAAAATATTTTTAATAAACTAAAATTATTTTATTTGTGATGTAAACTATAGAAAATCATGTATAATTAATCTAAATTCTTATTTTTAGTTCATAAAAAAGTATTATTTTGTTTCTAAAATTCTGAAGAAATTTATCTAAAAAAGACTTTAAAGAATATATAATTAATTATGATTAAAATTTATTTAATAACCACTTAAAAAATCAAAATAACTTCAATTGGTTTGATTCAATTTCAGTTATAGTTAAGTTGTTTTGGTTTTAATTGATCTTAAAACAATGATAATTACAAAACTAAACAGATAATTGTTGTAAATTGAACATTATAAGGAGGTGGTGAGCATAGAGCATTTGGGGTCTTCACGTATCAATTAGTGATAGGTTGTTCACGATTTAAGATTGGAAGTGATGATCCATGCAGAGTTGAAGAGCGAGTGTGTATTAAACCAAAAAGGTAAAATCTGATGGAGAGGAAACCAAATCTTACAGGAAACGGAAGCAAAAAGAAAAAGGATAACCCAAATTCAGAAAGAGCAACATAATCCAGATTATCATCACATGAAGGAACATGGTTCATGCAAACCAAACGATAATGACACTCTAATCAAATTAAGTGGAATCACTTTGACAATATTGCTTTAATTTGTTACTTGTTGGATACAGCTTTCTTTTCTCCAACACCACATTTGTGAAAGCCAAACTTTTAGTGTCCGTTACGTGTCAAATTGTTTCCTCCTCCTTTCACCCAACAAGATTTTCCTTCTCTGTACCTCAGTAAAAATCTCAAAAACACTGTCCCTCAAATCAAAACATAAGTCAATGAATATTTAGTGAATGACTGTAACAACATCTTGCATGTGATTTAATTTTACTGTTGAATCATAAGCTCTTACATGTTTTGAAAGTTTATATACTCAACTTGGATCACTATTTAAAAGTTTGGAAATAGTTGAGCATAGCGCAGACACCAAATATGGAGAAAAAGAGTTTCTAAATTGATAGATAAATACATGACAGAAAAAAGTATTATGAAAGATGAGGATGTTCACAGGAACGTTGAAAGAGAAAGTTTGTGTAGTAAGTGATTTAAAAAGGCTAAAGTCCAGAACGCACTTGAAGGAGTAGCTTAACTGGAACAAGAAAGACACTGAATTTGTTGCTTCATTTTAGCTAAACCGGTTAAAAAAAAGAAACACATCACAAACTGGACCTCTACCTTAAACAATGAAACGATGATAAGTGGTTGATTAAGCAAGTAAGAAAGAGTGTGGTCCAGCATAAGGACTCATAGTCAAGGATGTATGGACCACAAGGGAGATAGATAATGATAATGATGATTATATATTATGTCTCTGTGCTACTTAGGAGCATGAACCCAAGGATTACATTACAACCTTAAAGAGACACCTAACATGGCCCCTCCCAACTCTATAACCTACAATTATGGCCGACCGTATCCAACCCACTTACCTAGTTTTCAAAAGTACTTCGCAACAATCCCTGTCTGCTTTACTAATCATCCATCTAACTTCTACATTTGACATTTTAAGTCCGTGCACATATCTTTGCACCTCCATTGCTATTCCATTTCCCTTTACCATTATAAATAACTAATTATTACACCATTCGACCAAGTCTTTCTTTTCCATAACTAATCAACACTCTTTAAAACCTACTTAATCATGTTCCATTATTTTAACTAAATAATAATCTTAAGTTTAACTCTTCGCCTTGGATACACGACTTTATTGAATGTTTGAAAGAAAAAATAATTATCTTTTTCGTCACTCTTCCTGACTTGAACAAGATTATATACCACTCTGCACTACACGAGTTTTACAAAATAAAACATTATCTTATGAGTGTTCTGTCTTTATTAATCAAGACTACGAAAATTAATTTAATTATTTTAAGCTTAAAGTGAATTGGTTGGCTTAACTCATCACAGATACCTAATTGAGTTCATCCATGTCGAGGCAATGTATTTTTAAAGCAGAGTTCAATTCAAGGCTGATATAAGGTCCAAGTAGATAAAGTAAATGTTTAAGATCTAGAAAAAATTTAACATCAATATATTATTATAAAATTAAAAATATTTAATTTTAAAATTACACTTAAAAATAATTTTTAATTAAAAATTTAAAATATTTTAAATGTGTATCGGTATTATAAATATTTTATTATCGGTATTATAAATAATGTAAGTTATATGTCTCATTTCAATTTAACTATAATATAAAATATATGATAATTATGTTTATTTGATTTATAGTGTTACATTAGTTGGAAAACCATAATTATGAATATTATGAGATGAAATAATGTGTTCAAGATATTCACAAATATTATTAACTCATTGAGAGAGATAATGCAAAATTAACTCAAATACCTTACTTATGTAATTGTCAATTTTATTTTTTATTGATTAAGATAAATTTAGTAGTTTTAGTTTTTGAGTGACTCATCCTATTAAAGAACGAAGATATTAAATTGCAATGAACTTTCTTTTTTTAAAGTATTATCTATAAGATGTAGATCTTTAGTTTATTTAAATATACTTGCAAATGTTATATAACTTTTAAAATAATCTTTAAATTTTATTTTAAGAAATAACTTTATTTTTACCTATTTAAATAGCATAAATAGCTTTTAAAAATATCAAAAATGGTATGCAAGGCCATTACCTAACAACAAATGGGTATCTTCACTCATATTACTCACAATTGATAGATATAAGAACTAGAAAAATCACTATTGAAAATCAAATATAAAATGATCACACTTTGGATCTTATGGCAACCAATGATGCTTTCATTAATCCCAGTTTAATCAAAACTATATAGACAGATAGACAGATAGGTAGGTAGACAATTAATAAGGAGGCAAGTGGAGCAAGTAGGTAAGGAGAGGGGTAGGCAGGTAAATAAGGAGGTAAGTGGAGCAAGTAGGTAGACAGAGAAGTAGGAAGGTAAATAAGGAGGCAAGTGGAGCATGTAGGTAGATAGAGAGGTAGGTAGACAAAGAGGTAAGTAGAGAGATAGGTAGATAGGCAGATAGATAAACAGATAGATAGGTAAGCTGGTAGGTAGAGGCAGGTAGATAAGCAAATAGGTAGAGAGGTAGGCATGTGCTTAGGCACCTAGGCAGTCAGTAGGCATGTAGGTAGAAATATAGGTAGATAGACAGGTGAACATGTAAGTAGGTAGACTGGGCAGATAGGTAGGTAGTTCCAAATGTTCTAAATAGTTCCACATATTCTTTGTTCGTCTTGAAATATATAAAAATATCATCTATGAAAATCACTACAAAATAATCTAAGAATGGTGGAAACATCTTATTCATTTAATCCATAAGCATTGCAAGTGCATTAGTCACTCCTAAACATATTACTGCCATAATGATGTGCAATATTGTGCAAAAGATGCAACTATCAAACAAATACATCCATTTATCTTTGTTGTTTGGATGTACAATTGGTGTAATCAATCTTACTTCATTGATTCAATTACAATATATTAAACATCTGAACATCAAGTAGGTAGGGAGGTTAGTGGGAAGGTAGAGAAAGAGGGAGGTAGGCAGATAAATAGGTAGGAAGGCAGGTAGGTAGCGAGGTAGGTAGGTAGGTCCACCTGTCCTGAGGTGTTCCACATGTAGGTCTACCTATTCTGAAGTGTTCCATATGTTCTTCATTTGTCTTTTAATATAAAAGAATACCGTCTATGAAAATCACTATCTATAAAATAATCTAAGAAACACTGTAGGTGCATTAGTCATAACTTATAATTGGAAAAAGTCTCATATTACTTTAGTTTCAACTTACCACCAATGTAATATATATATATATATATATATAT
>Ga0209489_104245_pt1 | contig 26601 bp, 15 predicted proteins | sample SiratrowhiteBW_FD_187527 | JGI IMG/M metagenome (GOLD analysis project Ga0209489, IMG submission 187527) | Root nodule microbial communities of legume samples collected from California, USA - Siratro white BW (SPAdes) (version 2) | ecosystem: Host-associated > Plants > Roots > Nodule | place... | reverse complement strand
ATTTCTTTAGTTTAAGTCTCACTGGTTTTGAGTTTTCTCTGAGATCCTTCTCTTTTGTGGAGCCATGTACATGATATATGACTGATGTATAATGTCTTGAGTTGTTTCGTTGTTTTTTTTTTTTTTCTTTCAATTTGAGGGATTCAGATTTGAAGCAAGCATGTGCATTAGCTAGTCTCGTGTTTCAAGGGACTTATGTTAAACACGAAGCAATAACTTCCAACTTGTTAACCAGCCATTTTTCCCATCTATTTTTCATAACTTCTTAGTTGGCATCTACTTTCCATTCCATCTCTCAAACACAAGTCGTTAGTATAACGATTTACGATGACATTGTATGTGTAAGTATAGTTAGAATTTTAAGAAAACTACGGTCTTGTTAGATATATATTATGCCCTCCACTTGATTCATTTGTTTAATTCATATTTGCTTAATGATAATCTTAAATGGTTTGGAACAAGTACGGATATGCTATAATTGTGAAGATATAGATTATAAATTGTGGGATTGATTGCATTCTAAGCCCTTTTTCCCGGCCGGAATCGCTCTGATCTTACCATATTTATTGAGTAGCTTGAAGGGGTTAATTACAAGTCCGACCTAATTAATTATTATAATTATCCATAGATCAGCAAATCATAAGTGTTGGTTGGATACGGTAGCTAGGTTTCCGGCGCTGAAGACTAAAATATTGCAAAGTGGTGTGTGAATTATTTGCACTTAATATATATAATATACCTTGCGTTTGCGATTGTTGATTGCGCTCACAGAGTGAACCCTACCACGCTTTGTTCAAACAACTTGTAACAGCTCTTCGTTATCCTCCTAGAATTTGTATTTCATTACACAACATGTATACCTTACTGAAATCCTTGCCTGTGAGGCTCTTGGCTTACCAATACTGTTATCATTTACTCCCTTGGCCTCAACGAGACTTCAACTCAACATGAATACCTCCTTTTCTGTACTTGCTTTGTTATACTGCTAAAATTAATCTTATTCTTTCATTCTTTACATATTACCAGTGGGAGTATATTAACGTATACGTACTTCTTTCTTCTTGTTATTAACTTTTAATTTTGTTAAAAATATATATCTATACATTCTGTAACTTGTTAAAATGTTTTTGTAAAAAATAAATGAATTCTTGTTATCAAATCCTTCTTTTTCTGTGTTTTTCTTTTATTAGAAAAAGAATAAATTTAAATTAGAAATTATTTAAAGTGCTTCAATTCTTTTATAACCAAAGTTCAAAATGGTACAAATACAAGTTAAAACCTCAAAAATCAAGTAAAATAAATAACATCTCAAAACATTCATGCTTTTGATAAAACATTCAAAGAGGATTCTTCTATATCTAAGAGTCGAACTCCTATAGAATAGAAGTTGTTTTTCATCTTGTATGTTTTCTTTTTTATGGAGTGAATTGTCCTCAATCTTAGTGTATAAGATTTCTATAATTTTGATTCTTCTATCTTATTTCTTTTATTGTGTCTTTGTCCTTATGAGACAAAAAATAGTGATTAATAATTAGAGTTAAAAAATTCATCTTCGCTACCAATATCCTCTCACCAGTTATACTCATAATACCTCAACCTAAGTGTTTTTGATAGGTTAAGAAGTTCCCCCAACTCCTGACTTCTCTTTAGAATATGTCACATTTAATATTGAAATATAAGCTGCTTTAATTTCAATTCGAACTCTCTTTCACCCTTCCTCTAGCTGAAAGTACTTACTCGTCGTTTCAATGCCATATTGTCAAGATATCATCTTTGATGAATAAAGTTTGTACAGCAAAAGAATCAAAATACCATGTAATAGTTTGGAGGAATCAGAGTAATTTCATAGTATGAGATCATCATTTTTGTATGATACTAATACAAGCATTTGGACAAATGCATCAATCTATTTAATGTTGTTTTTTTAATTGAGTTCGTTATCTATGTCCAAGATTTCACTTGATTAATTCAAAAAATTTCCTCCTCATCTATTATACTATTCCTAAATATCACATTATTTTTATATTTTTCATATACCTCTCATTATTATCATCCACTTTTAAACATTTTGTTAATGTAAATAATAACTTGATTTAACTCTTAACATTAAAGAAAAGCTTCTGTAATATCTTGAAAAGGTATCATGCATTTCAGCATTAATTCATGGTATTTTCTTTACTTGTGTACTTGTGGAATTCTTTACAATATATAACATTACTTATTCTCGCTAATTAACTATTGTTATTTAAAAGGGAACTGATATTTTGATACCAACATACCTACTTAACAATTCAATAAATTAATATTTTAATTATACTTTTTATTTTTTTAAATTAAAATACTAATATATTATTATATTGGAGAGCGTCGAAGTAATCTTTGTTTTTAAATATTGTTGTAGGTCTCTCACTATATCAATTGTAGCTTATAGAAGCAATATTGTTTTTTTATAATGCGTTTTTACTTACGGTACTGACCAAGAGACAAAAGTATCTGGTCTTGGTACCGGAGATGCTATATGATAAGGTAGGCTCAGTTAGCTAAACTAAGTACTAGTACGTTGTGTCATATAGAGTCATGGATAATTGGAAGGTAATAATAGCAGTTTGTAATTGTGAGAGAACATGCAAGTGGTAAAACTAAAGGCTGCTTCTTCAATGACCCAATTAGCAATTAAAGAAATTCCAGTGTTGAATGAAGAACTTTGTCTTCCACGTTTATCAAACAACTTCGATTAAAAAAATATTTTAAAGCCATAATCCCCATTCAAAACTCCTTAATATAGTCTTATTTGCCCACAAATTTTCCATGTTAGCTTTTATTGCCAAGTTTTTCACCATGTGTAGACGGAATGAGATATCACTATGGCTACTTGAGATTGCTGATTTCAGATCCGTTTTAAACCTTGTGAATATCTTAATATTACCACATAGCTATCATACAAGTGAAATGTATCTCCAATTCTGAGGTCTACCAAATTTAGTTTTTTGGGAATAAGATGAAAAGTTTCGCAATTTCGGAAAAATCATAACATTCTTGAAACATTTGAATTTTGTCAAGGTTGAAGGGGAAGTGCGTTAAGTGTTCAATTTTGTCAGGCCACTTCCATTTAGGTTCTGGAAATATATCAAAAACGTAGGCAATTTGCATTGCAGACATTTGACTCTGCCTCCTTGACTTTAAGCAAAGTGAGAGATAAGATTTATTGCATATGATCTGGAATTCTTAGAAGTCAAACTTTTCTTATTTTTCAAAGCATGTGTTATTTTCTTTTATTGGCAAATAGAAGTGATATAGCCATTTGAAGTGGACTACTCATGTATAAAGGTTGTCCATACGTAGAGAAAATATATTTAAAATTACAACATCTTTTATCCATATAAAAAGATTTCACATCTCTCTTTTATATATATATATATATATATATATATATAACATTTCTTAAGTTATCTAGTGGCGGCTATTCGGATTTGTATTTTTTTAAAAGGAATTATATAAGAAATTTATATTAAATCGCATAAGTATCTAGAAATAATCCCACAAAAACTAATGGCCTTATCTCGAGGGAACATATTCCAATTTTTTAAAAATCTTAATAATAAAATTATGGTAAAGATTAACGACGAATCCAAGAATATATAGAAGAGGTATACGACACCTAAAGGGTAGTTGGGAAGAAAGATTCCTGTTTCTTGTCAATTAACATAAATAAATTGGTGCAAGTGTGGTTAATAATTAAGGAATAAAATATATAATAAGGTTTAGATAAAGGAATCAGGTTGACTAAGTCGTATGATGCAATATTATATTGCATCCTAATGTTTACACCCATTTGTTTCTAAGCTGTCAACTTCTTTTATATGTTTTCATACAATAATACTTTATATATATAGCAGCTGAATTTTAAATTTCTTATGTGTTTTGTGTTTGAATTTAATTAAATTAAACATAGCCACGTTTTGAGGATTGTTTATATAAAAATGAAGTTGTCGGATAGTGGCCATGGATGAGGCCAAAATGCTAATGATGTCAAAGTACTGCGAAGTAGCTTTGAGAGCCTTTTGATCAAACGTCAAATTAAAAAGGCACTGAATGTAATATTAAATTTAAGTCATGATTAAGATTTATGTTCTATATGCGTAGCAACAAGAGCTTGAATTTCATGATTTTATGTCATAATATTTTGGTAATGATAGAGCTTTTTAACTTAGTTTATTGTATCCACAAAAAAATGGTTGTAATAAGTATATACGAAATAATAATAACAATAGTAATCCATAGTTTTCGGAATATCGATCGGTAAAAAAAATGAAATTATTTAAAGAAAAATAATCTTGTATTCTTATACTTCGGATTTGTTTCTGTGATTTGTTTATAAAATTTGTCAAGACTGAAGATTTCATACTTTATCTTTATACCTACTTGAGAGAGAGCTAGTTCTTTTAAGTGTATATGATTACTTATACTAGTACTTTCATAAATAACAAATAATATTGTTTAGTTTTTATTTTATTTTATACTATTTGTCAACGTATAAAATTTAATAGAATTTATATAATTTCGGAACATTTATATAGAAATGTATAATGTATTAAAATTTAATTAAAAATTTAAGTATAAAATGCTTATAGAAAAAAAAAAGTATTGGGTCAATTTTAATCAAATGTATTCCGATATATAAAGACGATTTTCTTGAACACGTACCCTTGACGATTATTATCAATGTTATACAATTTTATTCATTAGAAGTTATATAATAATTTACTAAATAATAAATTGATTATATAAATATAAAAATCATGTAAGCGTGTTTGGATTGTAACTGATTAGAATAGATAAGAGAAAAAAAGAAGCAAATAGTTAAAAATTGATTTTAAAAACTTCAGGTGGCTTACTTTGAAACCAAAATTGTGTTTGACTAAAACCAAAGGGAGTGTGTAAAGAATAAAGACATCATTTTACTTTGAAAAATTAAAGATCTAATTTATTATAGTCAAATGTTAACCAGGATATATTTTTTAAAATAACTAAAAGTATTTAATAAAGTATATTTATATTTAATACTCTACATGCGTTAGCTTTTATGTTTGTGTTGGGTCTTAAGCCCTTTTCAGAAGAAAAAAAAAATGATAGAAAATACTTGTGAACAGTATCCTTTATTATACAAGAAAGGAGTGTGCATACGTTAAAAATAAAATTATAAAAATAAGTTGTACCTTCAGGGTAATTTTCAATATAAAATCGTTTTTTTTTATGAAAATAATTATTAATTTCTTAAGTAGTTTTTACTTGTCATTGTATAAACTTAAAATATTAACTAAATGCGACTCTTCACATTTTTGGAGAGAAAGAAAAACTGCTCTTCATTTAACACAGTTGTGTGGACATTATATTGCTTATATTAAAAATAATTTTTTTGTTGTTAATAGTTTATTACAAATGGATCGGATCATCAATTCTCCTTTTTAATTACAAAATAAAAATATTTAATCTCAATCATTATAAGGCCAATATCATCCAATCATTTCATTATACCAAATAAATAAATGATTAGTTGGAGTTTTTGTATTAAAAATGAAAATAGGGAAAGAAATTGAAACAGAAAAAATATATTAGAATTTAGATAAAGCAACTTTTAGCAAAAAAATTGGACCAACCTCGGATCCATATTTAGTTGGACCAGTTGTGAAGTCTTTTTTACTTCATATGGATCCTATCAGAATTGTTGTAGATTATATTCATGAGATTGCTTTCTGCACCATCATGCTTTTCAAGCTGCACCCCCACAAAAATTGAAATTTTGAATTTACCTTCTGAAAATAAACTATCCCTAGATTTTCAGTTTTAGTTCTAAATTGAGCAGCTCAGTGACCTTTCAGATTATACATTTTAAAATATTTAAAGTAATATTTTTATATTTTAGATTGAATATTTTGAAATATAATTTGTAGTCTAGAATATACAATTTAAAATGCAAAATTTATATTTTAAATTTATAATTTAAAATAGATTTTATTTTATTTTATAACATACATTCTGAAATACATAGTTTATATTTCAAAATATACATTCTGAAATGCATTTTTTGTTTTGTATTATAAAGTATATGTATGAAAAGATATCTCTAGAACTGGAAAATACATTTTAAATTACATAGGTATTTCTAAATTCAAATTTACATCTCCGAATGTATAATTTGGAAAGAATTTTTTCAGAAACAATTTGTCATTTAACCATTGTGGGGGTACAACTTGAAAAGCATGGAGGTACAAAATGCAATCCCCTTATATTAAAAATGAACTAATTGTCATGAAAAAGAACTCTGGTAGCTGAAGAAGGGCAGTTCAAGTTTTCAGAATTAGGCCCAAAAGAGATAAAAGTTATCACCAACATAATCACTTTCACCAACTTTCAACTATTTACTCACTCTCTTTAAACAATACACACCAATCACGGATGACCAAAAATGATGCTAGGAACACTCGAAATTTATGATACTCATTTTCATAATTTCGAAAAGGGTATTAAGGTTATTTAAAATTTTATGGAGGTGCAGGGTGAGATCATGTAGGTGCAAGAAGAAACCCTCTATTTTTTTTTTTTCTTTTGAGAATCTGAGAAATGCTGGAAGCCCATTCCTTTTGCATATACTCTCTTATGAATTTTTTTTTAAATCACAAAAAATCAAAAAACGTGAAGCAGACATCATATTTAATTATTCTCTCATATCTACATTTTAACCATTAAAAAATATTCAAAAGTGTGTATAGAAAGCATAAACTCCTTTTCTTTCCTTTTCAATTGTAGCTCTGTAAAAACAACCACCCTCGCACCAAAAAAATAATAATTAATTGTACCCTTTGAAGTTAAAAATAAAAGATAAAAAAACACAGGATCTTTTGAAGGCAAGTAGAGGCCAGTGTATTGTTATTGACTTCTGACCTACATTTTAAGATGCCTTTCAAGTGTCTCTGAACCCCACACAAATATTATCTACTGTGATTCATTTATCTTTCGGCAAGAAATGGTAATGAATCATTTAGTTCTTCTCAATCCATTTTAGACACTGATATTTTTCATAAAGTGATGAACACTCACAATATAGTTCGTAAATTCAGAGGAAATGCATCCTTCATCAACATACAGCAGAACATGTAATAATCATGTAAACAAAAACAAGATAAGATATTCCAACATCCTAATCCGTTGCTAAGAAAAAGCCTTAAGAACTCAGCAACTAAAATTGAAATTAACTAATAAATCACTAATTAGGCTTAAATTAAACATCTAAGCAAGTTCAGGATGTGGATAGACACACTTCAACCAACAAAGATCACAAGCCAGGAAATTCGAAGAACACCTACACCCACATCCACATCCACGAACCTCTTGTTGTGTTTGAATGTAAATGGAAATTCTTTTTGTCCCAATCAACACAAATAAAATTGAATCCAGTTTTTCAATTAAACCAAACTTTCAAACCCTAAATTTGGTCTCATTAAAGATGAGCATAAGAAGTGAAATGAAACTGAAAGCAAGACAAGGTTGGTAAAATCAGCCACATAGTATATATTAGAAAGTGTGTTTTTCCGTATCTGAATTGATTACAAAGATTTACACATCGTGAGTATAGAAGTCAATAATCTCCTTCAAATTGAGCTGGAACAAAGAAGAGGTATCATTGTGCATGAGCCACAACATGTGCTCGAACAAAATCTCATCCACATCCACAAAGATTTCTCTTCTTTCAGAGAACAAAGATTTCTTCTCCGCTACAGGGTCCTTCTTCGTGGACATATCCATCAAAACGCGAAAGGGGTTCTCTTGCAAGATGAAAGGCTCCACCATAAACACCCTCTTCTCTTTTCCCACCACCACCGTCACGGCCTTCTCCGATTCTTCCTCCAACCCATCTTTAGGAAGCGCCACGTAACCCATCCGAGAACCAGTGGAACGACGCCGGATCAATGAAACCGGCATCACCAAACAATCCATGGATGCAAAAAAAGCCAGGTACGATGTTTCAGGTGAAGAAGAAGAAGAAGAAGAAGAAGAAGAAGAAGAAGAAGAAAGGGGATGGTTTCTTTGGCTCTAGAACCAGCCAAGGAGTTTATATAAATATATAATAATATTAATTGCACTATATTAAATATTAAATAATAAAGCTTTGGTTTTTAGTAATTATTTTATATTAATATTTAGGTGACCACAGGGAAAAGAAAAGGTTACTTTGGATGTATACTTTGGGTGATGACTTCAGCAAATGGGAAGTAGCCGTTGGAGAAAGGATCCCTTGGACTGCAAGAGGATAGGGGTACCCTAAGCTCGTCAGCAAGCGCGTGGGCGCGTGAATTTTTAAGCCAATTCTATTTACCATTAAAATTGATTAGTATTTTAATAGATTTGAGGTTTAATGTAGTGGTGGCGCGTGGGAGTAGTTTGGTTTGCCGACTTTGGTGAACAAGATATGACATTTGTTTATCTATCCGAACTGAGATGTTACCATCGCAGGTTGGCGCCTTCTCATTGCACTGTGACAACTGTTCTTATGATATGTAACCGTTAATATATCCCAAATAATGTAATATAATAATACTCGTTTTTCATGGTTTAATCCAAAGTTATAAAAAGTTAATTCCAGCTCTGTCATATATAATCTTACAGAACTCTTAATCATAGTCCTTTAACCTAATGAACACACCAATTTCTGACTAAATCTTATTCTCTGCACACGTTCGTTGTAACAATTAATTGACAAGTTCAAAGCATAGGCATGAGCAATTTTTGTTACATAATCATGTGCATGAAAAGGAAGATTTGAAGTGATTTTAGTTGGAGTGGTGTTAGGAAATTTGGTGAACGCGTTTTAGAGTGTAGTTTACCATTTAGTTTGTCGGTGATAAAAATTTGGAAATGTCAACTCCGCGTATTATCTTGCATAACTGCATGCTCAATGGGTGGTTCACCTTCGATCAATGTTCTTTGAACTTTGAAAACCCATTCACATTGGAATTGACCCGTTTACTTCTACTTTTATTAAAAGGAAAATACAACAACAGTTAGAAAATTTTAAATAATTGAATAAGTTGTTTTGGAATTCTTAAACTAAAAAAAATTGTTATTTTAAGAATTTTACGAAGTATCTTTCTTAAAGTAAGATGTACGATTAGAAGATATGAGTATTCCAATAGATAACTTTTTTTCTTTATCTAATATAAGAGTATAATAAGATATCAAGATTGATGATGTATTCTTGCATATTATCTATAGAATAGAATCATCATCATCCGCCCGAAAAAAAATAAAGACATTGTCTTAAATATCTTATTTATTTATCTCTTAATTTAAATATGTTACCCGGGATAACAAAATTTAAATATCTTGTTTTATCTAATATTTTATCAATAATACAAATAATTTAGTTATATTTTAATCGAAATCTCACAAGTACCTTTGGTTGAATGAACTTCAAAACATGTTCGTTCATATCCAATTTTTTTGGAAAAAAAAATCAACACTTAAGTGAGAAATTATTTTCCAATAAATAACGAGAATAAAAGTTTAAGTTGACATATTTAGTGTCTCTTATATAATTTTGTTCTAGTCAAAGTGTTTCTAGGATATTATAAAACAAATAGAATTAGTTGTTTCTTATTTTTTGGGATACACATGTCTCGTATGCTTAGTTTTAAGAGTATGATCTACTTGTATTTTAAGTTGTTGAATATTAATATCCAAATAATTTGACTTAGTAGGAATTCATATCAAGTAATATTTTTTGTGAACAATTCCAAAAAACTGAGTATTGTAGTTTGATCCACACATAAGGTCGACCTATTTCCTATAAAAAAGTACATAGTTTCTCGTCATTGAGTCTTTAAAGTAAAAATAAGAATTAAGATCTTTTTAAATACATGAAAAAGTGAAAACAGCCATGATGGAGATGATTATAGAAAACATTAGCATATTTGATTAAATAAATGACAAATTTTATTATTTATTTATTTATCTAAAGAGAAAATAACTTGATCCAAACATGTAAATATATATTTTAAAAAAAGTTTAACTGACTTACAATTAAGTATTACAAAAGTTAGAAAATGAAACTATTTAATTTTTGCAACAATGTGATATGGCATCCATTGCTTTGATTCTTGCTTCTATTCGTGAGTTTGCTTGTAAAAATATTAAAATAAAAAATGTCAAAAAATGTTTCACCAAATTTCACATTGAACATCAAAATATTCTAATAAATAGACAGTGATATCTCTTAAATTATAACATTTAATACTACTATCTTCGTCAAAATACTAACTTAACGTTACATTAATAATCCAAATTCGTTGTATAATTAACATTTAGTACTCAATAAATATTTATTTAATTATAAAAAAGATTTTAAATAGTCTTCCAATAAAGCTAATTACTCCTTATAAATAATCTTATATATATATATATATATATATATATATATATATATATATATATATATATATTTTAGTGATCTCAGAAAAAAATACTATGCATAAAAAATATTAAATATAAACAAAAATATTATCAAATCACCCTCGTATACCCTACAAATATAATTAAATATTTTATATTTTGTAAAAACTAAACGTTGTTTGTGGTGATCGTTTATCAGTTATGTTGTGATCTTGAGAGCCAATTTAACTTGGTTCTAATCCATTTGCATTCCACAATCATTCAATACCAAGAGTTTTCCATATTTATCCACCAAAACCAAGGACTAGTCAAAGTGTGCCCTTTACCCGTGTTTCATATTTCATATTGATTATAGTATATACCAAGAGAGTGAAAGACAAAATTGTTTGTGTTGTCCAGTTTTCTATGTCCATGTCCCCCCAATAATGCTACTATCCTTGCGATACCTCACCTCATATATCACACACCACTCTCGGAACTTGAACGCTATAAATTACCAACATTTCTCATTCCTGATAAAACCATTAACAGATATCACTTCATTAAACTGGACTATATTAATATGCATTCCTCTTTCAGAAATCAAGGGATGAAAGAAAATTTTGAGTGCTGGCTTGGCTTCAAGGTAAACAAACTTATCAATCTCAACTCTATAATATATAAATCAAAGCATTGGTCAATGTCATTGGAAATAAATTATGTTATACAAATCTCAAAAGAATTTTCCCAAAAACACATTAATCTAAAATCATCCAAAAATTTACTTTTCACACCCCTTATGAAATTTATTAAGTATAAGGTGGTCTTTTTGTTGTATCTAAACAAAATTTTAATCGCTTTTCAACAAAATATTTTAAACAAAAACTGATTTTGATTCTAACTTTTAATTTGTATTATAATTATAATTTGTTTATCCTCTTCAAGCACACAGGCACGCGGGTCAAAGCCAAATAAGGGCTTCTCTGATAAAGGGAGCAAAGCTCATATTGGGCAGTTTCTTCCTCCAAACTTCGTAAGTGCATCTCCAAAATTTAAAAGAAAAATTATAACACGCATGTTTTTTTTTGTTATTTTCATATTAGACTTTTCCAAAATGTTAAAATGAACCTTTCCTGTTGTCCGATCAGAACAGTAAATTAAGTTTTGATTAATACATTTCATAGTTATAAAATTCACAACTCTAATTTCAACCACCACAAAAAAGATTCCATTGTCATAAATTTTGAATAAGCTGATCCCGATTCTTTCTTTTTCTCAATCCTAAAAGACTTCATCCAGAATTTATTTTCATTCCAAGAGTTGAACCAGAAGAGTTTGAGCTGCAGTATTGAGTGTTGCAACCATATCCATTTAGCATAACTTACAACAAAACACTCAAACACTTCCAGAACACGAAAGATATTTTTAGATTCAACCCTTTCAAACGATAAAATAATTCAGATGAAGTCTTTCAAAATTAAAAAAATCCAGATCCACTCTTCCGGAATCTATGACAAAAATGCACTTTTTTTGCTGAAAATCTAATCTAGTGTTGTCGACCTTATCATTATAACCACAATTTTTCTCTCCATATCATCACATCCCCAAGGATGATTTAACCCTTCCAAAAAGTCTAATTCAAAAACTAAGCAAAAGACAAGAACACTGGCCTTTTCATAAATTATGGGAGTGCAGAGAAAAACAACCCGCATATAATATATCTAATGAACACACAGATCCAACTGTGTAACAAGCTCAAATAATTAAAAGCTATCATCGCTAACACTTTCAAATATGATAAAAATCCTAAAACAGAAAAATGAAGATAAATAGATTTAGAACTTAAGATAGACTGCCCTAAAATCAGTCCCAAAAACAATAATGCATGTTAGATTTTGGAATTTGATATCTAGCCACTACTATGAAGAATCATTATGCCAATGTCCTGCTTCTGCAGTGTTTAAACTAAAAACGCGTCATCACTGCTGAGTATGGCCACCCCACAGTTGATGATGGTACATCTGCAGGTTATGAATAGGCTGACTAACATTATTAAAGAGTCCCGGGCCTCCCGGGCCCTTAATAAAATTACCATTCTCGTTATCCTCAGATGACTCGGTTGAAGGCCCTTGAGAAGTAGGAGTGGTTGGAGTCGTAGGAGCACCAAAAGTTAACAATTGGGATGATGGTGTCGTAGAACGTCCAGATTTCAGGTTACTTGAGCTAGACTTTTTTCCATCTGCAATAAAGCTACCTACAACGACCTGTTGATATGCATCGAAGTTAGATCAATCCTTTCAATATAGCTAAGAACCTATCTGTACAATGTTCTCTATAAAAGCAGAAGAAAAATTCCAATATAGGTCTATTGTTTACAATTTGACATAAATTTTCCACCATCTGAGACTGATACCTGCACTGCCGACGCTGCAGTAAGAGCTCCAGCAACTTCGCCACCCAATACTCGTCCATCAGGACCTGCCAAACTCACATTCAAGGAACGCATTCCATTATGACCACTATTATTTTCAGATTGTTGAGTAAAACCTGAAAGTGATATGATCTCAAATTCACCCTGTAATGAAAAAGACATCAAATGATGTGAGTTCAACTTTAAAGACTAACTTGTTATATCAGAGTACAAATAATGACACAACCAAATGATGTGACAATGAAATTATGTAAAATTAAACAAAAGGACAACTAAAGATGCAGATAAATTTGGTTCATTCCCAGTAAAATATTATTATCTGTTTAAACCCATTGCTAAATTAAATCACTATATATTATACCTTTACTAATAAGGAAAGTGCATGGAAAATAGGAAGTAGCCTTCAATAAATGCAAATAAAAGAAAATGTAGGTTTCGCACAGCGGCATTAGCACAAATCACAAATTTGAACAATTGTATTTGGAAAAGGTTTAACCAGGACCTAATAATAAGACACACCATTTTCAAAAAACGAAACCCTGGATTCTATATCGAAACACATTTAACCAATAAATTACTGAACAAGATTATTATATCACATGCAACACCTTCAAAAACTTCAAATCTTCAAATCTTCATGTTTTGGATAACATCAAAACAATTAAAGAGATATTTACTACGGATACTTGTGGTCCTAATTAAAAAAAATACAATAAAGGTGTCAAAGCTTTATTAGCTTAAAGGCGTAAAGTAACGCAAATGGTTCCAAAATAGATTTTGGTTTGAAGAAGGTCAATAACAAACACTAGGAAACTATGGAGCATCTAAATATCTAAATATAAATAAATAGTAATTATAATTCTAGTAACCAACATATCAGTAACCTGATTACAGAATACCAGCACCAACTCCAAAAATCTAAGATTTCCGACTGACATACCTATATATTTCCTATTCTTTCTATGACTAAAAGATTATATTATTAAACAAAATGATTACAGATAATAAATTCAACAATAAAAACAGAATATAACACATGCTATTAAACAGTTCAGAAATATAATTTTAAGGCACATTTCGCATTAGCTATTTTACATTGAACTTCAACAATAGAAACAGAATATAACACATGCTATTAAACAGTTCAGAAATATAACATGAGAATAAATGTAACCATGAGAATCAAAAGGGATATGTTTTCGATAGATTTTAAAGATTTTGTCTTTAAAAGCTAAATCATTGAACAATCGAAAATATTAAATGTATGCACACAAATAAAATCATTATCAATATACCTCATAAGACACATCAGGGCCAGATTGGGAGGAGACGGATGGCGGCTGCCGAATGGTGACATTGCGGATAGGACCAATAGCAGAAAGAATACAAACGGTTCTTGTTGGTCCTTGATCACAGAATGCCATAATTTTTGCGGCAATATCCTACAAAGATACAGACTTAACCCACTAGTTTGCGCAAAAAAATATTATCATTATTATCCAACTGATAACTTAACTGAGTGATATTAGTGTATACCTCGCCAGCTTCGGCTGTTATAACATGAGGAGTGAAACCACTGCCAGATATTCCTGAACCATAAACAAGAAACAAATATCAAAACAAATATTAAAAAAAAAATACCAAAACACATTCAAAAAGATTAGCGAAAAAGTTACCAAGAGCGTCCATCTGTTTCTTGCCGGAGCCGGGAGGGCGTCCGCGATGCTTCTTGGCCGGAGTTTCGGAAGAAGCGGCTGCGTGGTTTGGGACAAGCCCCAAAGCAATGTTACCGTCGGGCGAGTACTTGCGGGGCCGGCCTCTCTTTTTCTTGGACGACTCCGAGGAACCCATCCCAAGGGCACACGGTTTCAGCGCAGAGTCGTTGTTGTCGTTAAGAGGCTCGGGAGGAGGTGGCGGTGGGGGAGGAGGAGGGTTGGGGTGGTGGTTGGTGTTAATGAAAGGAAATCGGGCGGTGGCGGGGGCCAACATGGAAGTGTAGGAGGTGGGTCCCACCATCATGTTTGGCAATTGCGGTTGCTGGTGCGGTTCCCGAGAATCCATGGCAGGTGGAGGGTTGGGAAGGCGAAAGCAAAATGCGGATCGCAGAGCGGCGGAGGGTTGGGAATGCGTGAAGAGAGACGAGCGATTGGATTTGATCGATAAAGAAGGCAGTGATTGGAGAAGAGGTGCGTGCGAGTGCAGGAATGGACGAAGGAGAAGAAGAATGAAAAGGAAAGGGGAAGTGTATATATAAGACAGAGAATAAGAGGCGGGCTTTGGGCTGATAGTATTATTAATTTAGGGTTTTACTTTTAGATTTCGTTTTTATTCCCTCCCTTTTCCCAATTTATTATTCTTACTTTCCTCACACTTTCACAAGATTTCCAATTGGATATGATCTGATAGTTACCTATTTGCCGCTTCCTGTCAATTTCAGCTCCGTCCAATTATCCCTAATCCCCTCTCATTCTCACCACTTCTTCTTTTATCCACACCATTTTCTCTTTATCAAAACTAACTTTTTTACTGTAACTATATCTTTACTTTTAAATATTTAAAGGTAGTAGATAATTCATAGACTTTAACCTACAATAAACAATATATTAAAAAATGTTTTAGAATACTGTAACTTTATTTACTAAGCCAAAAATATTACTATATATATAAAACAAATAAATCTCATGTTTAATCATTTTTATGATTAAAGTAATTAGAATTATATCAATATAACAATAATGTAGTTATAATTTGTATTTAAACTAGTTGTGTTTAATCTTTGTTATATATAGGTGAATTATAAATAAATGGTATAAGTACAGTTCTCATCCCACTAAATATATAGATAATAAATATCAATCTAGTATTTAATGTTGAATATTTTTTCTAACCCATACTTCATACTATATATATATATATATATATATATATATAAATTAACTGATACCAGACATACTAGTATAGCATTTAATGCTTGCAATTATATAGAGATGTAAAAATATATTTTTGATATAATATTTGTAGAAGAGTGAATCATAGATCAAGTAGCCGTCACTATCATCATCACAAACTGCTTTGAAAAAAAAAATAAAAAAATTTGACGAGTGTTGGAGTTTCATTTAACAAACTATCTATCCTTCTAAGATGTCAGCGGTAAAGTGGTTCTCTTAACAAGTTCGTTGAGAGATATATGTCCCAACTAAATTTGTCAAGTTAGTTTAGAGATAAAATACATAGTTGTTTGAAAATTTATGATAGATAAATTAATTGAGTTTGAGAAAAACAGTTACTAAATCTATTAAGTAAAATAAAATAAAGTATATTAATAAAGATAAAATTGATAACTAACTATATACACGTATGAAGGATTATATCAAAAAAATATCTTTTATTAGTAGTTATAAATAACTTGTATTTAGTTGTGGATATAGACTAAAAATCAAACTTATTTATCTCCTTCTTTCTAATTGCCCATTATAATCTGAGTCTAGCATAAATATTATGTTCCCATAATAGTTAATTTTTATTCAACTTTGATTTTAAATATATCATAAATAAAACAAACAGAGAAGATAAATCAAATTATATTATAAATAACTTGTTTTTTTTAATAATATATATATATATATATATATATATATATATATATATATATTTGAAATTTTAATTATTCGGTGTACGTAAATTATTTGTCTGAAATTACCTGGAAGTATATAAACTATGTCTTCTACATAATAATAATAATAATAATAAATTATTATTATTATTATTATTAACTTTCTACTACATCTTTATTTGACTTATTTTTTTAGTATATCATAAATATTCACTCTGTTAATACTACCTTCTTTTAATATTTTCTATATTATTAATTTCCTCTCCTGAATCTAAGGATTTTTTTAATAAAAAGGAGATGCAAATATAATTTTTTTATTCAAACATACAGCAAATGGTATTAATTTACTAATCTTTTATTTAAACGTTAACCTGTGTAATAAAAAGTTTAATAGCTTTATTGATGGAATAATAATACTAATAGTTTATTAATGAGATAGACAATAACTTACAAATCAAATTAAATAATTAATATTTGAATATTTAGTTAATTAGATACTCATCTATTAAGTTATAAAGCAAGATGATTATAAGTAGATGGATACTTCTATTTTAATAATAAAAAAGTTAAATTAAATAAACAAATAGAATAATTAAATTAATAATTTAGTTAAATTTTTAACAAATAGAGAATGATTCTGTACATTTTCTTATGCGAACTACATGAATGATTTTTCACGCGAAACAATAACATTCAAGCAAAGTTTATAGCACATGGTGTATTTTATTTATAATTAAATAAAAAATATAAGTTCAGTAAATAAACTAATGGGAGATACACGTGTTATCAAATAACGTTGCTGAAGAGGGTTGAAGTGTTGCCTTGCGAGAAAAGCTGACTGTGACTCTTCAACATTTTGTTGCTCTCCTTCTTCCCTTTTCTCCGACCAGGTTTCGTTGTGGTTGTTGCTGCTCCTAGCCTCAGATCTGCGGTGGAGTCACCTTATCTCATCGTTCCTCTTCTTTCAAAGTTTTTCGTCGGAGAATTTAGAAGCTGATACGCCGGATCGGAGATGCCGGTGGCTGCTTCCGCTATATACTTCTTGAACCTCCGCGGCGACGTTCTCATCAATCGTCTCTACCGGGACGATGTTGGGTAATTTCTATTCATCTTCTCTTTCTTTCTCCTACACATCGCTTAGTAGTGATCTTTAGCCGCTAAATGAAGTCAAACCGAACCATTTCTGTTGTTTGTTTGCGCTCACAAACTCCACAGGACTCAGTTTTCCCCATGTTTTGAGTTTGGCGAACTCGTATTCTGGAAATAACCATACTGTAATTGCTCGTTCTGTCTGCTAGGTTAGTTCTGATTGCTTGTACAATTAAGCATGCTAGAATATCGAAGCGTGTAATGTAGCTAAGACAAGTGAATAGTCATAAGGATTAAGGACAAGTTTACTTGTTGGAACAATACTACGTCTTCTAACTTATTGCATTACAGGGGAAATATGGTTGATGCTTTTCGGACACATATAATGCAAACAAAAGAACTTGGTACTTGTCCTGTGAGGCAGATTGGTGGCTGCTCTTTCTTTTACATGAGGATCAGCAACGTTTACATAGTAATTGTTGTCAGCAGCAATGCTAATGTAGCTTGTGCTTTCAAGTTTGTTGTTGAGGTATTTAACCTCTTGCTGCCTCTGTAACTTATCCGATGATATCTGGCTTTATCAGTTAAAGTATGATTCATGACGTGGGCCTTTTTCGTTATATCCTTCCTCAACTTTGAGATGAAGACTTTGCTGTTTTTGTTGCTCTTACATTGATTTCTGTCTTCCAGTCTAGATATTTGATCATAATTAACTTATGGTTATATAAATGATCACGATTGATATATGTCCTCCTTGCAGGCTGTTGCTCTATTTAAATCATATTTTGGCGGTGCCTTTGATGAGGATGCAATTCGCAATAATTTTGTACTTATTTATGAGCTCCTAGATGGTATGTAATCGTGTGGTGATGAATTAATTTATGTTGCAATGCATGCTTAGGCTGAAAGTCAGTGCAAGGGCTTTAGTTTCCTGTAATTTCAAAATCTGTCATTTGTTTAAGGAATATTTTCTGGATGAGTTCTTATTTTTCTGTTCAAAGTTCAAGTGAGTAGTTACACTGAAAAGGTAGATGCAATAACATTACTTGTACATTACGAAATAATTGTATGAATTGAATTTTCTGGAAATGTTTCATACAGATACACAAGTTAAAGTATCTAGGTTTTCACTGGGGAGAAACACGAAGAATCTTTTGCTAAACCAATACATTTATATAGGGTGACAAAACCTGAGGCTAGCAGCAAGGGTAATAATACATTTTCTTTGCTCCAAGTTTTGTGCCTCTTGCGAACTCTATATTACGTGGGTAAAATGCTCACCAAATAGTTTGTTTGTAATTTCATATTCTCTTCAGAATTTGAAGGAATTACCACATTTCTAGTTGGTAGTAAAGGGTTTATTAGTGAATTGTAACAGAAGAGACTAGTCTCTTATGCATGCATATGTGAAACTGCAACCGTGCACTTGCTTGACAACTGTTTTGCATCTATCTATTTTTCAACAGATTGAAACAAAAACAGAGGTATAAATAGATGCCCATAGCAGCATAGTGACCCCGCCCACTAAAGTGGCTTCCGTAGTGGACAAAGCAGACCAAATAGTGGCCACTGCAACACTATAGTGAACTAGGGCTTTAGTTGTGAAATGTAACAGAAGTGGCTAGTTTCATATGAATGCATTTGTGAAACTGCAACAGGTCACTTACTTGATAATTGTTGTACATTTATCTATTTAATCAACAGATTAAAACAGATATTTCAACAGAGTTCTGCTATAGCGGTGTAGCGGTGTGGAGCAGCCCCTGCCTGCTACAGGGGCTGCCTTAGTGAATCAAATTACAGGCTGAATAGTGGCTGTTGCAGCACTATAGCGATGCTAGGTGCTGATTCCCTAAAATTTCTCTGAAAAATGACGTTAGGGCTTTTTTGGGATTTTCAATTTCTAATACTGAAATCTATAGCTGTAATAGTAGTGAAGATGATAAAGAAGACTTGGATTTAAGAGATGGTGATTGATGAAGATTCCTATCCAGGAAACTTGTATTTACTGTATGTTTTGTTTAGAGACACACCTGTGAATTCTTTATTGATTCTAAATGTCATTACTAGTTGAGTAATTTTTTTGTTACTTTTGAGAATTCCTTGTATATAGTATACAATATATTTTTTTATTAACATAGTGGTTATCCTGCAACAATGTTCTTGGGGCTAGTCGCTACATGTTTGCTATGCAGGATTTCAAACACCAGAGTCAAATGTTTTTCTAATAAAAGCCTAAATAGTGTTCTCGTGATAAAAATATTTATCATTTGAATACGAACGGGTTTATGATAAATATTTTACATATATTTGCAGAAATCATGGATTTTGGTTATCCTCAAAATCTTTCTCCGGAAATCTTAAAGCTTTATATCACTCAGGAAGGAGTGCGTTCCCCATTTTCATCCAAGGTTCGTCTGCACATGCTACTGAATAAATACATTGAAGTACATGGGCATGGACTTGCTAGAACTAACGTGAATCACATTGAGATGAAAAAAGTTAGACAAAGGAACCTTGGAGAATAAAATATCTATAATTGCATGAATATATGAAAATACCAAATATCATTTTGTTGGAGGGAATAGAGGGAAATACCCCACCACAGATAGACCTATTCAAAATGTGATTTCACAAGTTACAGGCTCTGTGTGTGCATGTGTTATGTGTCTGTCCATTTGTTTGTTGTTTGAATTAACATTTCTTAATGTGATATGTTGTTTAAATAACTCACTGAATCCTATAATTCATCTCGTGCTGTGCGGAATGCTTGGGTGGTACAGCCTTTAGATAGACCTGTTCCAAATGCAACTTTACAAGTTACTGGTGCTGTTGGTTGGCGGAGAGAAGGCCTTGTATACAAAAAGAACGAGGTAAGTTGTGTAATATCTTCCTTTTTTATCCTTAGGCCTTACCGTTGCAAATTCACATCATTTATCCATTGCAGGTATTCTTGGATATTGTGGAGAGTGTGAATCTTCTTATGTCTTCAAAAGGTAGGTCATGAATTTTCCTTGTCACCAAAACATTGATGCTTGCTTGATTGTATGCTAATTGTGATGATTTTAGGTGTTGTTCTACGCTGTGATGTTACGGGGAAGATTCTTATGAAGTGCTTTCTTTCTGGAATGCCTGATTTGAAGTTGGGTTTGAATGACAAGATTGGCCTTGAGAAAGAGTCAGAAATTAAATCTCGTCCTACTAAAAGGTAGTTTTCATTTGAACATGGTTGCCACATTGTCTTTTTATATATCATTTGAAACACATGTTTGTCCTGTTATATTACCGTAGGGAATTGCTTGCTTACTTTTTTTCTTCTAAAGCGTAGTACTTCTTGTGTGTCGTACTGGGAGGACAATTAGTCCTTATGTTTTGTTTGGTCTGCTATAATAGTAATATTGTTTTCTATTGTCAACAAAATCCATTTTGCAGTGGTAAAACTATTGAGCTGGATGATGTAACTTTCCATCAATGTGTAAATCTGACAAGGTTCAACTCAGAAAAGACAGTTAGTTTTGTGCCACCTGATGGTGAATTTGAACTAATGAAGTAAGCTCTTACCTTTTGCTTTAAATCATCATAATATATAAAATTTTGTGAACCTACAGAAAACTTCTTACATGCATGCTCTGGTGGGAAAAGGGGACAGGTGGATAAATGGATTTGTGATTCCTTTCCCTTGTTCTTATTCTTCTTGATTAACTATTTCAAAATAACTTGTTGGTTTTCTGCAAGGCACACTTGATAATCTATTTCTTGGTAGATCTTCTTAAAATGAGACAATGGATTATTGACATTTTTATGATATGATTTAAGCTTCTGTTGGAGAGTTTAATTCCTTCTATGACACCACAATAGGCCACCAAAAGCGACGTTGAAAACTGATTTTTCTTAGGATCATATTGGTTTCAACTGCCCAATTTTCATAAATCCAGTTCGCTTTGATACCAAGGAGTTAAGTCAAGGGGTGCATCTGAAATCTTTCTTACAAACATCCATTTTCTTTAGTTTATTAAGTTTTCCTTGCCTTCCTAATATTGCAATGGAAATGTATCCTGTGTTCATGCCATTCACAGTCTATTATTATCCTAGTTTCACTTATTTAGAATGATGGTTATGCTCCCTCAGTTGTTAGATTACTTTCTTTCTTTCATAATGTTTGTTGCATTGAAGTGATTCTCATTTTCATCATGAAATTCAAAGGATATTTAGTAGGTCCAAGAAGTCTATTTTACCATTTTGCATCACTTGGTATATAAAATCACAAGTGATTTAGGATCAGGTGAATTCTTAACGGTGCCAGAATTGCTATTGGTCTCGTCTGATATCTTCTAAGATTATTTTATATTGATAGATATCGTATCACCGAGGGCGTTAATCTTCCCTTCAAAGTATTGCCGACCATCAAGGAACTTGGTCGAACAAGGATGGAAGTAAATGTTAAGGTTTGAAAAGTTTCACGTTTAAGGCCAAATCTATTGAATGTCATATATCCCCCATTTGTTTTATTTGTTATTAACATGCTTTTCAGGTAAAGAGTGTCTTTGGTGCAAAGATGTTTGCACTGGGGGTTGTTGTCAAAATTCCTGTGCCAAAACAAACAGCGAAGACGAGTTTCACAGTCACATCTGGGCGAGCAAAATATAATGCAGCTATTGATTGTTTGGTTTGGAAGTAAGAGTCTCGCTTTGTTATGATTACTATGTGAAATGAAGGTTATTGAAATTGGTTTTCCGACCCTAACTCAGCATCATGAGTAACTTAAATATGCATGCTGTTACTTAGTAATTTTATGTTTTAATAATCATGTTTGAATATGTTAATAATCATGTTTGAACTATGTTGTTTTGCATTGTATGATAGGATAGGATTCCTAGAATTATTTTGTAATTTAACTTGTTAGGGGTACTATTTAATGTGGTTTTCGGTATTAACATCCGATTCTATTCTTAATTTGTAGAATAAGAAAATTTCCTGGGCAAACTGAGCCGACCTTGAGTGCAGAAGTTGAACTGATTTCCACGATGACAGAAAAGAAATCTTGGACTAGACCACCAATTCAGATGGAGTTTCAGGTTTGTTATCTGTTGTTTTAACAAATTCCACGAAAATGGCTGGAACATCCTAATTGCCTTGAAAGTATTTGTGAAAGCTTATTCATTAAAATGGTTGGATGTGTAATTAATCCAGCTTTAATGTATACATGTCAATTACGGAAATTAGTAATCGGGAATTGGGACCTGTATATTCATTACTATATTAATATATATTCTGTTCAGTTGTCAGTACAGAGGAAATGAAATGGTCTTTCCTTTTCTCTCTCTGGGCAAATTATATTTTTTGAACTTTCCTTTTTCTTTTTGGGTAAGTTTAGTGGACAATGGCCTTCTGCTGCGGGGAAGACTACTGATGTAATATATCACATTCTCCAGTTGAGAATCTGTCTCCAAACTCTCGCTTCCTATATAGTAGCTTGACGTACAAGTCTTATATTTCATAATGCAGGTTCCCATGTTCACTGCATCTGGTTTACGTGTCCGTTTTCTGAAGGTATCCAACTTGATTTACGAGGCTTTTTTGTTTTAACATTGATATGTGGATACCTTAGCTTTTTCTTAGAACTCAGTGGTTTTTGTAATTTACTCTCCGAAGGTGTGGGAAAAGAGTGGATACAACACTGTTGAGTGGGTTCGTTATATTACAAAAGCAGGATCTTACGAGGTAAGGTGCTAGCCGTCACATGGGAAAACCTCAGATCAATGGGTGGAGATGGAAGCAAACCCAAATAGTTAAAGGCGCTGACTTGTGCAGTTACCAGTTATAGCTGAGTTTCTTCTTTACATCACATAGTGTGCCGTCAAATGATTGTGGTTAACTTTTAATTGGTTCTATCTCCCTTGTAACATTGTATTTTATTTTAATGATATGAATGGCGCGTTCTGTAATTATTTTTTTCGCCTTAAATGTTGGCGTTGATCTATACTGAAGTTCTTTCCTGAAAAGATAAATATAAAAAATAAATTAATAAGGAAATACTTAAGTATTCCAATCTTTTTATAAGTTTGCTTAAATTGTAAGGCAGTAAACTTACAAGAGCTAAAGAATATCAATAATACATGTACAAAAATAAAATTCTCCAAGAAACAAGAAACCATACACTAGAGCTGCTATAACTTGACAAAAGGTTATCAACATTTTCCTAAACTCTTAAGTATATGATGACTAGACTTTAAACATTAGTCCAGGGAAAAACAAGGGTATCAAATAATTGTGAAATTCTCTGCTGGATTCTTTATTTTTGGTTCTATATGTGGGATACATCCTACAACTTTTCCTCCTTCGTGACAAATTATCAATCACTCATTACACATTATTCTATAGATATTAATGCAATAATATGAGGAAGGACAATTATTAGTATATTCTTATTATATTCTTATTTTCGTTTATATAAGGAATATACTGATGAAATATGCCTACGAATGAAAAAATCTTCTTCAAACCCTATTCATCATACACATTGAAGGCATAATAAAATATATATGTTCAAATAGTATTCGAATACAATATAATAATTAGATAATTTTATTTTACAAGCTAATACAAACAAAATCTTGGAATAACAATAAAAAGATATTTAAACAGAAATAATGAAAACATATAATCATAGAAGATAAATTAAAATGTAAAAATAGTATTTAATGAAGTCAAAACTTAGATACAATTATACAACAGAATTTTAATTCGATAATCGGCATCAGATTTACATATTATTTAAGAAAAATTAAAATCTAACCAGAAAATAGAATAATAAAAGATGAAAAACAAATATAATGGCAGCATATAGAAAGTGAAGGATTGGTTGGTTGCTTGTATTTAGCGTCTCATCGTATCTCATTTCCCGTGCAACAACTGCAGCTGCAAAGTGCAAGCAAAAGCGTGAAGTGGAGAGGGATTCTGGACCTGATAAAACCAACACCACGTTTTTTTTTTTTTTTTGTTATACCCTCTGAGTCATGGGACTGTTCAGAAAGATTGCTGGATTTCTAGGGCTTGGAAACCACGATCACGATTCCAAGGATGCCGCCGCCGATGAACACGACGCCCAACCACGTACGACACCGTATCGAGTCAGAGAAACCGGTCTTCCTCGTAAAGGTTTTAGCGTCCCTGCCCAGGTCGTCGTCGATCGCCACCACCTACCACCCGTTCTCACTCCCTCTACGTCCGGCGATGGCGGACTTCAGGTCCTTCCTTTCTCTTCATTCCAATCCTGTTGGGTTTTATAACCATGCATTTGAATTTTGGGTAACCTAAAAATTCATTTCGTGTTAGCGACACAATAATTGCTTCGATCTTATACCTCATTTGTAAATTTGGACCTTTTTCTACACAATTGAACTTTACAGAAAATGGATTAAATCTAGCATGAATGCACAGCAAACTTGTGTGGTTACTTTTGTGTATTTGGGACATCAAGGCCCTTGTGAATTGTTGGGACTGTGCAGATGCTAATATATCTTTTAATCCTTGTTTCAAATTCTATTATTAGGATTGTTAATAACACGAGTCTATAGTTCCTGTGTTGATTACTTGTGTATGTTCCTATGCAACAAATGGAACCCATTTTTGTATTGGAACTACAATGGATAATTTTTTTTAAATACTACTTCCTTGGGTCTTGAATACAAAAAAAAAGTTAATCAGTTTAGTTTAATTGTTCTAATTTCATTTGGAACATAGACGTTTTTCCTAAACTACATAAAAATAAGAGAGTCATTGGAATAAAATCTCAATTAAACGGAAGACATCTTAGAGATAGGTAAAGTTAATTGAAATTTGCTTATACTTAAATCAAACTCTCAAAAACCTTTCTTTTCTTATATTTGCGATTGAAAGGAGTATCTTAATGTTTGTGTTTTGGAAAGATAATGCTGCCCTTTGTTTTCTCTTGGACTTCCTACCTCCAAAGCTGAAATTCGAGCTCTAGATGTTGTATCATACTATTTCAGTTATGTTGAGAGGATGTTATCCATGTCGTAGATATTTGATTTCATCAGGAAAATAGTAGATTGGTATGACTTTGTCATGTTGCAGGGCCAATGTGGATCCTTTTTTTGTCTTTATTTTCTTGCTTCATTCTGCTTACTGAGGATCAATCCTCTTTATAGCAGCTTGGGGGACGCTGAACATTTTTGTAAGCATAAGAATGAAATTGACAACATTTGGCTTTTATTTGTACTAACTTTAACATGGCAAAATCAGGTTGGAGGTGTCCTACCATTGGAGGAGGGGTTATTCTTATCATATTCCACTGGAATTAGTTCATCTATGTATAATATTAAAGTTTAAATCTGCTGTCAATTTCCCTCACTTGAGTACATTAATATGTACTTTACATTCCTCAACCCAAACACAAATAGGAGGGGATTATTTAAACCTTGAATTGGTAATGGCAAATTCTTAGACAGTTTGCTCTGTACCATATCTTGTTTCAAAAGTAGTCATTAAATCTGTTCTGCTCATAATCAGTGAATCTTATCCTTGTTTCATGATTGGGAATTGTCATAACATAACAGCCTTTTTGGTTCCCAACTATTTGGCGGATAGCTTTTGTTTTTACATTCACAACGTTTGGACGTACTATGTATGTACGAGATATTGAATTTAAGGCACAAGACTATCAATGATAGATGAAAGAGGTGATGGGTACCTGCAGCGGAAACAATACAATGGACTATCAACCAAACAATATGGAAGCTCCCTGAATGTAGTCAATCAACCAAATAATATCCAATACGCAATCAAAAATAGCAGAGAAAACAACACCAATATTTAACGTGGGAAAACCCTCTCAAAAGAGATTAAAAAACCCACGGAACGTTAAATGCTCCACTAATACAAAATCAATAGATATAATAAGTCTTTCTAAACTTAATCATAGAGCATATCAATAAACTCTTCCTAATCCTCAAGTGGTCACCAACAATGGCCCAAATCAACAATTAGGAATTTAACAAAGTAAGAGTTCAAGAATCTCTTT